>Ga0207883_1000190_pt1 | contig 23578 bp, 17 predicted proteins | sample MalvirmetaMSP109_FD_184229 | JGI IMG/M metagenome (GOLD analysis project Ga0207883, IMG submission 184229) | Marine viral communities from the Deep Pacific Ocean - MSP-109 (SPAdes) | ecosystem: Environmental > Aquatic > Marine > Oceanic | place: Pacific Ocean | collected 2011-05-21 | reverse complement strand
CACGAGCGTACTGGAAGGCGTGAACAATCGGATCAAGGTGATCAAGCGCATGGCCTACGGCTATCGCGACGTTGATTACTTCTTCCTGAAGATCAAAGCCGCCTTCCCCGGAAATGCGCGATGAACCATAAAAAAGGCCCCTATTACGCGGACGTCGGCGACTTCAGTGGTGCCGGCAGTGCTGAAATGCGGACGGTGGACCGGGTGGACGATGGCCTTGCGGAAATCACCTGGGGCGATGACGGCTACCAGCGGCTGGTACTGGTGGACAGCCAGCGCGCCGCCGGTGGTGACTGGCTGTATGCCCTGGAGGGCAATCGCTACGATGGCCCCTGGCGCGGCGTGGAAGAGGACCTGTCGCGTGTGAATCTATTACTGAAGCATTCGCGCGAGCTGGCCGGCGGCAGCCTGAGCCTGACGGCGATGGCCTATGACAACAGCTGGAACAGTGCCGACCAGATTCCGGCCCGGGCTGTCACCCAGGGCATCATTGATGACCTGGGTGTCATCGACGACACTGTCGGCGGTGAATCCAGCCGCTACAGCCTGAGCGCGGCCTGGCGCAGTGATGTCTGGCAGGCTGAGGCGTGGCTGGTGCGTTACGACCTGAACCTGTGGTCAAACTTTACCTATTTCCTCGATGACCCGGAGCGCGGCGACCAGTTTGAACAGGTCGACGAGCGTCTGCTGTACGGCGGTCGCCTGCGCTACAACCCTGCGACCACGCTTGCCGGGCTGCCCATGACGCAAACTTTCGGCGTCGAGCTGCGCGTGGATGACATCGATGAGGTGGGCCTCTATCGCAGCGTTGCGCGACAGCGCACCGGGCCGGTGCGCAGCGATGCCGTGGAGGAGTCCAGCATTGGCTTGTTCTGGGAGCAAAAGCTGCAGTGGACCCCGCGCCTGCGCTCCGTCGTCGGGCTGCGTTATGATCACTTCGACTTTGATGTCAGCAGCGCCATCGACCGCAACATCAACGGCGTCGACCTCTCGGCGAATGGCGGTCGCGCCACCGATGACCTCTGGTCACTCAAGGGCAGTCTGATTTATAGCCTGAGCGACGACTGGGAGACCTATGTATCCGCCGGACAGGGCTTTCACTCCAATGATGCCCGAGGCACCACCGTCCGCATCGATCCCGCCGATGGCGCGGTCATTGATGCGGTTGACCCGCTGGTGCGCTCGCTGGGCTACGAAGCCGGTGTGCGAGGTTTCTGGCGCGAGCGCCTGAACACCTCGCTGGCGGTCTGGTACCTGGAGTTGGACAGTGAATTGCTGTTCGTGGGAGACGCAGGCAACACCGAAGCCAGCGGGCGTTCCGAGCGCAACGGGGTGGAAATCACTGCCTATTATGCTCTCTCAGAGGCCTGGACGCTGGACCTTGAATACGCCTGGACCGATGCGCGTTTCGCAGACGCGCCACGCGGAGAACGGGCCATTCCCGGCGCTGTCGAGCATGTTGCACAGGCGGGCATCAGCCTGGAAGATGGTGAGGACTGGTTCGGCAGCCTGCGCCTGCGCTACTTCGGCGAGCGTCCGCTGGTGGAGGATGCGAGTGCCACATCCGATGCCACCTTCTCGGTCAATCTCGGGCTGGGTCGACACCTGGGTGACTGGACCCTGCGCGCCGATGTGCTGAACCTGCTGGATAGCGATGACCACGACATCGATTATTTCTACGCCTCACGACTGCCCGGGGAGGCAGAGGGTGGCGTCGAGGACCAGCATTACCACGTGCTGGAGCCGCGCACTGTGCGCTTGACCGCCGCCTATCGCTTCTAGCGGTCGGTGCGGCCGCGCTTTTACACGATCCCGCGTCCGGTTCTGGGGCATAATGCCGGTGTACCCAGCCGCTATTCGGGAGCCACGCCTGCGATGCCTTTGACCGATGTCCCCGTGATTGACCTCGCCGCCCCGCGCGCCACGGTTGTCGCCCAGCTGGCGCAGGCCGCCGCAGACCCGGGATTCTTCCAGGTGGTCAATAGCGGCCTGGACGCTGCGAGGATGGCCGATACCCTGGCCAGTGCGGCGGCCTTTTTCGCCTGTGACCCCGCTGTAAAGCGCGCTGTCTCACGCACGTTGGAGAATCCGTTCGGTTATTACGACCGGGAGCTCACCAAAAACCTGCGTGATCGCAAGGAGATTTTCGATTTCGCGCCAGGTGAAGACACGCCCTGGCCGGCGGAGATGCCCGGCCTGCGTCCTGCGCTGACGGTTTTCGCGGCGGAGTGTCACTCACTGGCACTGCGCCTCACGGCCCTGCTCTGTGAAGGGTTGGGTCAGGCCCCAGACAGCATGTTGCAGCAGCTTGCGCCGGACCACAGCAGCTTTCTGCGCCTGAACCATTACCCGGTCCACGACCTGCTGGCCGGGCAGGGCGTCCCCCCGGGTCCGCTCGGCATCAGTCCGCACACGGACGCCGGTGTGTTGACCGTGCTCCTGCAGGACAGTGTGGCCGGGCTGCAGATGCAGCAGAACGGTGCCTGGGTGGATGTGGCGCCAGTCGCGGACGCGCTGACGATCAATATCGGCGACATGCTGCAGGTGGCAGCCAACGACCGGTACCGGGCGCCGCTGCACCGGGTGCGTGCCAGTGAGGGGCAGTCGCGGTTCAGCATTGCCTATTTCCTCAACCCGGGTTACCACGCACGGATCGAGCCGCTGCCCGGGCTGCTGTCGGCGGCCTCAGCGGCCGGCTATCGCGCCATCCCCTGGCAGGAGTTTCGCGGGCTGCGTGCGCTCGGGGATTTCGGGGATTACGGTGAGGAAGTACAGATCAGCCATTACCGGCGGTAATGTTCGTCAGCACCTTGTGCCGCGCCCGGGGTGCCGGGCCGGCGCAATCTGTGCTGTGGCTGTATTCACCCCGACGCAGGGGTATGCTAGAGTCCTGTTATGCCAAATTCTTGTCCCTATTTTTTGCTCATGACGCCGTGTGAGACCCGGCGTCTGCTGGCGGTCGGCACCTTTCTCCCCTATGGCGATCGGGACCTCCTGCCAGCCTGATCGCCGCACTTCCTTTCGTGCAGTTGTAACATTTTCCCTACCTGGCGCATATGCAGGAACGTCCTGTGAGAAGCGCTGAAGATTGATCCTGGACGGACACCATGTTGAACGCATCCCCGATTACCCTGAAAAACAGTGATTACCGTCGTCTGCTGGCGACCATCGAGCACCACCACGGCAGCCTCGCCGACGCCCTGGAAGACGAGTTGGCGCGGGCCGACACAGTGCCCGACGACGAGCTTCCGCCGGGCATCGTCTGCATGCATTCCCGGGTTACGTTTGAGGATATCGACACCGGCGGCGATACCACCGTTACCCTGGTGTACCCTCAGGAAGCTAACGTGACGGACATGAAAATCTCGGTGCTGACGCCGGTAGGCAGCGCCCTGATCGGTCTGGCCATCGGGGGCGAGATCGAATGGCCGCTGCCCTCTGGCGGTTTTCGCCGCCTGCGTATCAAGGCAGTCGACGCACCGTCGGTCGATGACTGACTGATCCGTTAGCCGGCAGTGGTCATGGACACGTTCACCCGCCGCTACCTGTGGCTGCTGCTTGGGTTGCTGTTGGTGGTGGCTGTGGCCTGGTGGCTGAACCGTGATGCGCGAGTTGCCCAGATCAACGGGTGGCTGGCCGGGGATGCGGAGCTGGCAGCTTATCCCTACGCGTTTACTGTTCTGCACATCAACAACGGTGTTGCCTTCGTCAGCAGTCCGCGTTCGGCGCAGGTGCCGGTCATGCGTTTCCTGCACTACGCTTTTCCGGCATTGCAGGGCAAGGATGTGCAGCATCCGGACATGATGGCGGCCCAGGACAGGCTGGTGGCGGTGCAGTCGCGGGCGGCGGAGCTGGTGCAGACCCATCCGCAGGTTAATGCGGTGCGCTGGGTGCTGGACGAGCGCTGGTTTTCCGAGCGAGGTATCAACGTGGCGCCCTGAGGCGCCTGCCCCGTCCGGGCGAACAGTGAGAAAATCGCGGCTGCCGCTTGCAGCCGGATCGAGCCTTATGTTGTAATGCGAATCATTCGTATTATCAATTAAGGTGTATCCCTATGTTTCGCCCACGCAACACCCTCGTCCTCGCCACCAGCGGAATCCTCTCATTCGCCGCGCCTGCCGCGCTTGCCGACAGCGAGCCAGCGCTGGAGACCGTGATTGTCACCGGTAAACTGTCGACCTTCGGGGCCACCAAGTCGAATATCCCCATTCTGGAAACCGCACGTTCGGTCGCCGTTATTCCTGCGGAGGAGTTTCTCGAGCGCGGCGCGCTGACCCTGGACGATACCCTCAACTATACCGCCGGCGTGGTGGGCGATACGTTCGGTTTCTCCACCCGGGGAGATTTCCCGCGTGTGCGCGGCCTGGATGTGCCCGAGTACCTGGATAACATTCAGGTACTGTTTGGCAACTACAACAACGCCCGCTCGGACATCTACACCCTGGAACAGGTGGAAGTGCTGAAGGGGCCGGCGTCCGTGCTCTACGGACAGGGCTCCCCCGGTGGCGTTCTCAACACGGTGAGCAAGCGCGCGGGACGGGATGCCGTGGAGCGGGAACTGGTGCTGGACTATGGCAACCATGATCGGCTACAGGGCGCCGCCGACATCGGCGTGCGCCTCGGTGACAGCGGCGCCTGGAGCGGGCGTCTGGTGGGTGTTTACCGCGACAGCGGCACCCAGCTGGATGTGGTGGATGACGACGCCCTGGTGCTGGCGCCGTCCATCACCTACGAAAATGACCGCGCGCGCTACAGCCTGCTAGTGAACTACACCGAGCGCGAGGGTGACACGGCGCACCAGTTCCTGCCGCTGTCGGTCAGCGGCTGCGCAAGTGGCAACGTGAGCATCTCGGAGCCGAATATCTGCGCGGGCAGTGCCGGTGAAGAGGTGCCGGCCTCGCGTTATGTCGGCGAGCCGGGGTTCAACCGCTACGACACCGAGTCGCTGTCGGTAACGCTGTTTGGCGAGCAACGCGTGAACGACTGGCTGGCCCTGGAGGGCACTGCCCGCTATCGGGATAACGAGGCAGACTACCGGCAGACCTGGGTGGCGTTCCTGGGCGCGGGCAATCCGCGCACGGGGCCGGACGGCACGGCGCTGCAGCGCAGCTGGTACGATGCCCCCGCGTCTTCCGAGCAGTTCGCGCTGGATGCACGCGCGCGTCTGAACCTGCAGACCGGCCCTGTCGACCACGAGGTGCTGGTGGGTGTGAACTACCAGGATGTGAGCACGCTGCAGGAGGCCGCGTTTCTCTCCCGACCAACGACGTTTAATGTGCTGCGCCCCGTCTACGGTGCTGACCCGCTGCCTTCAGCCTCTGAGCTGGACGCGGCGCGCAGCCGGCGAAGCAGCGACATCGAGGCCATCGGCTATTACCTGAACACGCAATCCAGCGTGGGCAACTGGGTGCTCACCGCGGGGCTGCGCTACGACCATGTCGATACCGGTAATGGCGCCGTCACCCAGCGAGACGATGCCACCTCCTATGCGGTGGGTGCACTGTACAAGACGGCACTGGGGCTGAACCCCTATATCAGCTATGCGGAATCCTTCCAGCCTGTGGTGGGTACCGACGCGTTGACCAACGCGCCCCTGCAGCCTCAGGAAGGCGAGCAGACGGAGCTCGGCATCAAGTTCCAGCCGCCGGGAACCCGCAGCTACCTGACTGCGGCCTATTTCGACATCGAGCAGTCGAACCTGCCCAATCCCGCCGCCCTGCCCAATGCCAGTACCCAGCAGGAGGGGGTTGCCACCATCACCGGTTTTGAGGTGCAGGCGCAGACGGTGGTCGGTGATGTGTATCTGGATCTGAGCTACAGCGTGCTGGACACCGAAAGCCCTGACGGAGCGCGATTCCCCAGCATACCGGAGGAGCAGGGTTCGGTCTGGGCCACCTGGCGCCCGGCTGTCGGCGCCCTGAGCGGGTTCAGTGTCGGTGCCGGCCTGCGCATGGCGGGCGGTAATGAGAGCAGTGGCACGGCATTCCTTGCCGCCAACGCGTTCGCACCCACCCCCGTGGTGGTCAGGACCGACGGCTACACGCTGGTGGATGCGATGCTGGCCTACGAATTTGCCCGCGCGTCGGTGTCCCTGAACCTGCGCAACCTGTTGCAGGAGGAGTACTACGGTACCTGCCTGGCGCGCGGCGACTGCTTCCCGGGTGAAGAGCGCACTGTGGTGGCGCGTGTGACCTACCGTTTCTGATGCCGCCGGTGCCCGCTAGAAACGTACGCTGTCCGGCGGCGTGTAGCGGTCGAGTACGTCGATGTAATTGCCGCGGCTGTAGTCGCCTGTGGACGGTGCATGCCGGGCACTGAGGCTGCCGCGCAGCTGGTTCACGGAGGCGTAGTCGTGCGTCTCCAGCCACAGGGAGAGGGCCTGTAGCACTGTGCGTGCGGCTTCGGGGCCCTGCTGCAACAGCACGCTGCAGAGTTGCACCACATCGGCGCCAGCCAGCAGGGCCTGCACGGTTTCCGTGGTGCCATGAAAACCGCCGGTCACGGCAATCTGGCAGTCGCTGTGACCGTGCAGGAGCGCCGCCCAGCGTATCCGCAGGCGCGCCTCGGCGGGGGAAGAGAGTTCCAGTCGGGGACGGATGTCCAGGGTATCGAGGTCTATCTCCGGCTGGTAGAAGCGGTTGAACAGGCTCACACCGCGAGCGCCGGCAGCGCCCAGTGCACGCACCAGATGCAGCGGTGCGCTGAACTGTGTGCCGAGCTTCACCGTCACCGGAACCTGCACCTGCGCCGCTACTGCCCGGGTAATGTCGATATAGCGTTGCTCGACCACGGCAGCGCTGTCCTCCGGGTTGTGGGGGATGTGCCATGCGTTCAACTCCAGCGCATCTGCGCCCGCCGCCACGAGCTGCTGCGCGCATTCCAGCCAACCGCCGGTGGTGATGCCGTTGAGACTGGCGATGACCGGAATCTCCAGAGCCTGCTTCAGCGCGTGCAGCTGGTCGGCATACTGTTCCTCGGTGGAGCGAAAGCCCTGCGGCAGGGGGCGAAAACTCTGTGCTTCGCCATGCCCCAGAGATTGTTCGTCCAGGAATCGATCGAGCAGCGCGTGCTCCTGCAGAATCTTCTCTTCGAACAGGGACGGCATGACCAGCGCGGCAATGCCTGCCTCCTGCAAGCGCAGCGCGCTGTCCACGGAGCCGGTCAACGGTGAGGACGACGCCACCAGCGGATTGTTCAGGGTGAGGCCCAGATACTGTGTGCTCAGGTCAGCCATGGTGTTCACTCCTTGGGCTGGTCGGTGGCGGGCTGCGGATCGACCTTGCGCAGTTGCGCGCGTGGGGCGCTCAGCGTGGCGGCCTCGCTCCAGTCCAGACCGGCAAGTTGCTGGTAATGCCGGTAGCGCAGGTTGACCTCGCGCTGGGCCTGTTCCAGAAACGCCTCGGCGGCCTCGGGGTGCGTGTGCCAGAGCATGCTGAAACGGGTCTCGGAGGCGGTGAAGTCGCGATAGGGCAGGCTGGGTGCCGGCGAATCGAGCTGCAGGGGATTCTGCTGGCGCTCAATCCGCGCAGGGTCGAAACGAAACAGCGGCCAGTGCCCGGTTTTCACCGCCAGCGTTTGCTGCTGGTGATTGTGGCTGAGGTCCACCCCGTGGGCGATGCAGGGACTGTAGGCGATGATCAGCGAGGGTCCGTCGTGTGCTTCGGCCTCAAGAAACGCCTTCAGCGTCTGCGTGTCCTTGGCGCCGTAGGCAATGTGCGCCACGTAGACATTGGGATACTCCATGGCCAGCAGGGCAAGGTCCTTCTTGGCGATGGCGCGGCCGCCGGCGGAGAATTTCGCCACCGCCCCGCGGGGGGTGGCCTTGGACGTCTGGCCGCCGGTATTGGAGTACACCTCGGTGTCCAGTACCAGGATGTTGAGGTTCTCGCCGGAGGCCAGCACGTGGTCCAGACCGCCGTAGCCGATATCGTAGGCCCAGCCATCGCCGCCGATGCACCACACCGATTTGCGGCACAGGTTTTCACTCAGTGTCAGCAGGCGCCGTGCCTCTGGCGTTTGCATCTCCTGCAGTGCGGCGTTCAGGGCGACAACCCGTTCACGCTGCTCGTGGATACCGGCTTCGTCGGACTCATCGGCCTCCAGCAGCGCCGTGGCGAGGCCGGACGGCAGGGCGGCGGCGAGACCGGTCAGCAGGGCACGCGCCTCCTGCACCTGCTGGTCGATGGCGATGCGCAGTCCCAGCCCGAATTCCGCGTTGTCCTCGAACAGGGAGTTGTTCCAGGCGGGGCCTCGTCCCTGCGCATTCACTGCCCACGGCGTGGTGGGGAGGTTACCGCCATAAATGGAGGAGCAGCCCGTGGCGTTGGCCACCACCATGCGATCACCAAAGAGCTGGCTCGCGAGGCGCAGGTAGGGTGTTTCCCCGCAGCCGACGCAGGCACCGGAGAACTCGAACAGCGGCTGCGTGACCATGGCGCCGGGCAGGGTGTTGATCTTGAGCTGTGCGCGCGGGTATTCCGGCAGTTGCAGGAAGAACGCCCAGTTGGCCTTCTCGTCCTCACGCAGGGGATCGATGGGCGCCATGTTGAGCGCCTTGCGGCTGGCGTTGCTTTTGTCGCGAATCGGGCAGATGTCCACACAGAGGGTACAGCCGGTGCAGTCCTCAGGTGACACCTGATAGCTCATCAGCAAGCCGGCGGGGTAGTCCTTGTTGCGCGTGGGCGCAGACTTGAATGTGGCAGGGGCGGCGTCCTGGTACTGCTCTGCAAAGACCTTGCTGCGGATCACGCTGTGCGGGCAAACGAATGCGCACTTGCCGCACTGTGTGCACAGGTCGGCTTCCCACACGGGAATCTCCAGTGCGAGGTTGCGTTTCTCCAGTGCTGCGGTGCCCAGCGGGAAACTGCCGTCCTCGGGCAATGCGCTGACCGGTATCAGGTCACCGTCGCCCGCCATGATGCGACGTGTGAGCCGGGACACGAACTCGCCGTCGTCTTCCCTGGCGGCCACCGGGTCGGCCACGGCGCGCCTGACCGGGCCGGGCGCGACGGCGTGCAGGCCTGCCAGCGCCGCGTCAATGGCCCTGAAATTACGCTCGACAATGCGCCGGCCGCGTCGGCCGTAGCTTTTCTCCACGGCCGACTTGATCGCCGCAATGGCCTGCTCCGCGGGCAGAATCCCGGAGATGGCAAAAAAGCAGACCTGCATGATGGTGTTGATGCGTTTGCCCATGCCGGTATCGGCGGCCACCTGGTAGGCGTCGATGCAGTGCAGCGCGATGTCCTTGTCGACGATCTGTTGCTGCAGCGTCGGCGACAGACTGTCCCACAAACGCTCCGCTGGCAGCGGTGAATTGACCAGGAAGGTGGCCCCCTGTGCGGCCCGTCGCAGCATGTCGGTTGTGTGCAGAAAGGCGGGCTGGTGGCAGGCGATGAAATTCGCCGAATTGTCCTCAATCAGGTAGCGGGCGCGCACCGGGTTGGGCCCGAAGCGCAGGTGAGACACGGTGGTGGCACCGGACTTCTTTGAGTCGTAGACAAAATAGCCCTGTGCGTGCAGGTCGGTCTGCTCGCCGATGATCTTGATACTGTTTTTGTTGGCGCTGACTGTGCCGTCACTGCCAAGGCCATAGAACAGCGCCTGCACGCTGTGGGTGTGGGCATCGGTGCGGAATGCGCCATCCCAGGCCAGGCTGCTGTGACTGAGATCGTCGTGGATCCCGATGGTGAATGCGTTGCGCGGTGTCGGGCTGTCCAGCTCATCAAACACGGCCTTCACCATGCCCGGTGTGAATTCCTTGGAAGACAGGCCGAAGCGCCCGCCGATCACCCGCGGTATCTGCGGGAACCTGCGCTCTGCGAAGGCGTCCTGGGCCAGTGCTGTCAGCACGTCCTTGTACAGGGGTTCACCGTCGGCACCGGGCTCCTTGCACCGATCCAGCACGGCGATAGCGCGTGTGCTGTGAGGCAGGCTGGACAACAACGCTGTGGCATCGAAGGGCCGGAACAGGCGCACCTTCAGCACGCCGACGGGTTCACCCCGGGCAACCAGGAACTCGACGGTTTCTTCCACGGTATCGGCGCCCGAGCCCATCAGCACGAGCACCCGCTCGGCCTGTGGGTGGCCGACGTAGTCGAACAGGCGATACTGGCGCCCGGTGAGCTGCGCAAACTCATCCATCGCACCCTGCACAATGCCGGGGAACGCCTGGTAGCGTGGATTCACCGATTCCCGTGCCTGGAAGAACACATCGGGGTTTTGCGCGCTACCGCGCAGTACCGGGTGGGCCGGAGACAGTGCCCGCTGGCGATGCGCGGTCACCATCTCGTCATCGATCATGGCGCGTACCACGTCGTCACCCACGCCGATGATTTTGGCGATCTCGTGGGAGGTGCGGAAACCGTCGAAGAAGTGCAGCAGGGGAATGCGCCCGCGCAGGGTCGCCGCCTGGGCGATAACGGCGAAGTCCATGACTTCCTGTGGATTATTGGCCGCGAGCATGGCGAAGCCGGTGGCCCTTGCCGCCATCACATCGCTGTGGTCGCCGAAGATGGACAGCGCCTGACTGGCCACCGAGCGCGCTGCGATGTGAAAGACCGTGGGGCTCAGCTCACCGGCAATCTTGTACATGTTGGGCAGCATCAGCAGCAGGCCCTGGGAGGCGGTGAATGTGGTGGTCAGCGCGCCCGCCTGCAGCGCGCCGTGAATGGCGCCGGCGGCACCGGCCTCGCTCTGCATCTCGATCACGCGGGGCACACAGCCCCAGAGATTTTTGCGCCCGCCTGCGGACCACTCGTCTGCCCATTCGCCCATGGTTGACGCCGGCGTGATGGGATAAATGGCGATGACTTCGTTGGTCAGGTGCGCGATGCGCGCCGCGGCCTCGTTGCCATCGATGGTCAGCGTTGAGTTGCCTGGTGTCTGGGTCATGAGAAACCGTTCTCCCTGCGGGGTCAGCCGCACCGTGTAGCAGCGACTGTCACTATAGATCAGGCAGGGCGGTCGGCTATTGACCTGCGTCATGCCAGTGCAGTGTCACGCCGCGAGGTGGCTATGCGATGCGTGGGGGTGGGTAGTGCCCGGTGTGGCGTGCCGGTGAGGGGTGCTGCAGGGCGTGCGACGCAGGCTCAGCTGTAGCTGGGCATCCAGCCGCCGCAGTCTTTCCAGCGATTGACGATCTCGCAGAACAGGTCGGCGGTGCGCTCCGCATCGTAGGCCGCGGAGTGCGCCTCGGCGTTGTCGAAGGCGATGCCGGCTTCCTTGCAGGCCTTGGCCAGCACGGTCTGGCCGTAGGCGAGGCCCGCCAGGGTGGCTGTGTCGAAAAACGAGAAGGGGTGAAACGGATTGCGCTTGATGCTGCAGCGCTCTACGGCCGCATTGACGAACCCGGCGTCGAAGTGTGCGTTGTGACCGACCAGGATGGCGCGGTTGCAGCCCTGGTCGCGAATCTCCTTGCGCACAATGCGGAACAATTCACCGAAGGCGTCCTCTTCGCTCATGGCCTCGCGAAACGGGTGCCAGGGGTCGATGCCGGTGAAGTCCAGTGCGGCCTGTTCGATGTTGGCGCCTTCAAAGGGTTTTACGTTGAAGCTCCAGGTGCGGTGTACCCCGAGGTTGCCGTCCTCATCCATGCGCACAATGGTTGCGGCGATTTCCAGCACGGCATCGGTCGCGGCGACGAAGCCGCCGGTCTCCACATCCACCACCACCGGTAGAAAGCCGCGGAAACGGTCGCAAATGCGATGTTCTCCCTCGTCGCTCAACGGCCTGTGGCCTCGCTGCACACCTGCCACTGTACCGCTTCGCCTGCGCGCAGTGGGGTCAGGTGGGTGTCGGCGAGGGGAAGCTGGGTGGGTACGGTCCAGGCGGCCTTGCGCAGGGTGATGCGGTCCGTGTTGCGGGGCAGGCGGTAGAAGTCCGCGCCGAAGTGGCTGGCAAATCCCTCCAGCCGGTCCAGCGCGCCGGCGGCGTCGAAGGCCTCGGCATACAGTTCCAGGGCGGCGTGCGCCGTATAGCAGCCGGCGCAGCCACAGGCGGTTTCTTTGCGCCCGGTGGCGTGGGGCGCCGAGTCGGTGCCGAGAAAGAAGCGTGGGCTGCCGGAGGTGGCGGCGCGCAACAGGGCTTCCTGGTGCGTGTTGCGTTTCAGCACCGGCAGGCAGTAGTAGTGCGGGCGAATGCCGCCCACCAGCATGTCGTTGCGGTTGAGCAGCAGATGGTGCGCGGTGATGGTTGCCGCGACATTGCCCGGTGCCGAGCTGACAAAGTCGACTGCATCGGCGGTGGTGATGTGTTCCAGTACCACGCGCAGGCCTGGGAAGCGCTGCACAATCGGCGCCAGGTGACGCTCGATGAACACCTTTTCCCGATCGAAGATATCCACGCTGTGGTCGGTGACCTCGCCGTGGATAAGCAGTGGCAGGTCTGCGTCCTGCATGGCTTCCAGCGTCGGGTACAGGGCGTCCAGTTCAGCGACGCCGGCCTCCGAGTTGGTGGTGGCACCGGCGGGGTACAGTTTTACCGCGTGTACGAAGTCGCTGTCTGCGGCGCGGCGAATTTCCCCAGCGTCCGTGGCATCGGTCAGGTAGAGGGTCATCAGCGGCTCGAAGCGGCGCGGCAGGTCGGCCATGGCGGCGAGGATGCGCTCCCGATAAGCGCTGGCGGCGGCCACCGTGGTCACCGGCGGGGTGAGGTTGGGCATCACGATAGCGCGGCCGAAATAGCGTGCCATGTCGGCACAGGTATGCGCCAGGGCGCTGTCGTCGCGCAGGTGGACGTGCCAGTCATCGGGGCGGAGAAGAGAGAGTTCAGTCACGGCAAACCACGGCAGGAAATGTCAGCGGAGATGGTAACGTAAAGGGCAGGCCACGGGAATACGGGCTGGGAATCCCGCCCTGCCACGCGTAAAATAGGCGTTTTGGCGCCTCAAAGCGGAGCAGTTTATGTCAGATGTGAAAAAGGTGGTTCTGGCCTATTCCGGCGGCCTCGACACTTCGGTGATCGTGCGCTGGCTGCAGGATCACTACGGTTGTGAGGTGGTCACGTTCACCGCCGATATCGGTCAGGGCGAGGAAGTCGCCCCCGCCCGTGCCAAGGCCGAGGCCCTGGGGGTCAAGGAAATCTACATCGACGACCTGCGTGAAGAGTTCGTGCGTGATTTTGTGTTTCCCATGTTCCGCGCCAATACCGTCTACGAAGGTGAGTACCTGCTCGGCACTTCCATCGCGCGCCCCCTGATCGCCAAGCGGTTGATCGAGATTGCCAATGAGACCGGCGCCGATGCCATTTCCCACGGCGCCACCGGCAAGGGCAATGACCAGGTGCGCTTTGAACTGGGTGCCTACGCGCTGAAGCCCGGCATCAAGGTGATTGCGCCCTGGCGGGAGTGGGATCTCACCTCCCGCGAAACGCTCATGGCCTATTGCGAGGAGCGAAATATCCCGGTGGATTACAGCAAGAGCAAAAAGAAGTCGCCCTACTCAATGGACGCCAACCTGCTGCATATCTCCTACGAGGGCGGCATTCTGGAAGACCCCTGGTCCGAAGCGGAAGAGGACATGTGGCGCTGGAGCGTGAGCCCGGAAGCGGCGCCGGATACCCCCACCTATATCGAGCTGGATTTTGAGGGCGGCGATATTGTGGCCATCGACGGCGAGCGCCTGAGCCCGGCGACGGTGCTGGAGCGCCTGAATGTTGTCGGCGGCGCGAACGGGATCGGTCGCCTGGACCTGGTGGAAAACCGCTACGTGGGCATGAAGTCCCGCGGCTGCTACGAAACGCCCGGCGGCACCATCATTCTCAAGGCGCACCGTGCCATCGAGTCCCTGACGCTGGACCGCGAGGTCGCGCACCTCAAGGACGACCTGATGCCACGTTATGCCGAAATGATCTACAACGGCTACTGGTGGTCCCCCGAGCGGCGCATGCTGCAGGCCGCGATCGACCAGACCCAGACCGTTGTGAACGGCAAGGTGCGCCTCAAGCTCTACAAGGGCAACGTGATCCTCGCCGGGCGTCAGTCGGCGGACAGTCTGTTCGACGCCAGCATTGCCACCTTTGAAGACGACGCCGGTGCCTACAACCAGAAAGACGCGGAGGGCTTTATCAAGCTCAACGCGCTGCGCATGCGCATCGCGGCCAACAAGGGGCGCAACCCGGCGTGAGTCCCGTGCGGGGAGAGTTCGTCGCATTGTTGCCGGACACCGACCTCCGCGGCGCTACCCGACTGGCGGAGTAGCTGCGCGCGCCTGTTTGAGTCTGGTGCTCGCCGCAACTCCGGGTTATAAAGCCAGGGGTATCTACCCGCCCTGTGGGGGCGTCTATCTGTCGCGGGTGCCGGTATGCGTGTTTTGCTGTTTTTCCTGATGTCTATGCTGTCCACCACGACGGCCTGGGCCGATGCCGATGCCGGTAGCAGTGGGGCCGCTTATTCGTCCGAGGTGTTCTTGCATGAGGCCGCGCGTGATGATGGCGTCATGACCGCGTCTGTGGTGCTGGATGGTGAAACCCTGTTCCGTGTGCGGGGCATCTCCGCGGCACCGGCGTCTGACCGGGCAGCGAGTATCCGTGAGGCGATAATCAATCTGGCGGATGATCCGACGCTGGACGCCCATGCAGGCGAGGTGGTGAGCGGCGGAGACAGGGTGGTCATCCGCATCGCAGGCCAGCGTATTGCAACGCTGTTCCCGGCCGATGCCGCACTCGAGCAGGCCCCACTGGGCGTGCTGGCTGAGGCCAGCATGAACCGGATTGCGAATGCCGTCGTCCGTTACCGCGAAGAGCGCAGTCACCCGCGGCTGCTGGCCAGCACCGGCCTGCTACTGGTCATCACGCTGGCCGCCGGTGTATTGCTGTACGCCGTCAAAGCACTGTTCGGCTGGTTCAACCGCCTGATTGAAAAGGCCGTCAAGAAGCGTATCCAGGACATTGAGCGCGCGTCGCACCGGATTATCGACGCGGCACAGCTCTGGAGCTGGCTGGGTGGCGTGGTGCGCGGTACGCGCGCGCTGGCGCTGGTGGCCATCGTACTCGGCTGGCTGAATGCGTCGCTGGGGTTGTATCCGTGGACGCGCCCCTTCGCCAGCAATCTGTTCCATCTTATTCTCAACCCGCTGCAGAAAATGGGTACAGGGCTGCTGCAGTCGCTACCGGACCTCGTTTTCCTGGTGCTCCTGGTTATCGTGGTTCGTGCCGTGCTGCGCGCCACCAAGGTGTTCTTCGAGCGCGTTGATCGGGGCCGCATTCGCCTCGAGAATTTCGATCGCGACTGGGCCATGCCCACGTATCGCATCATGCGCATTCTGGTTATCGCCTTTGCGCTGGTGGTGGCCTACCCCTACATTCCCGGCTCGGACTCCGAGGCCTTCAAGGGCGTGAGTATATTTCTTGGTGTGGTGTTCTCCATCGGCTCGTCGTCGTTTATCGCCAACATGATTGCTGGCTACAGCCTGACCTATCGCGGCGCATTTCGCGAAGGCGACCGGGTGCGTATCGGTGACCACATGGGCGAAGTGGTGAACGTGCGGGCGCTGAGCACGCAGTTGCGGTCCCCCAAGAACGAGGACGTGAACATTCCCAACTCTGAAGTGCTTGGCTCCACCGTGGTCAACTACAGCAGTTTTGCCCGCGAGAAGGGCGTTATCCTGCACACCGATGTCGGCATCGGTTACGACGCACCCTGGCGGCAGGTGGAGGCCATGTTACTGATGGCGGCGGCGCGCACCGGCGGACTCGAAGCCGACCCCGCGCCCTTCGTGCTGCAAACGCAGATGGGCGATTTCACCGTCATCTACCAGCTCAATGCGTACTGCCGGGATGCCACGCGCATGCTGCAAACCTACAGCGACTTGCACGCGAACATCCAGGACGTGTTCAACGAGCACGGGGTGCAGATCATGTCGCCACACTACGAGCGGGACCCGGAAGTGCCCAAGGTGGTGGCCCCGGAAGACTGGTATCCGGCACCCGCGAGGGCACCGGAGCAGAGCTGAGGCGGGCCATGCCGGCCCGTCGGATCAGCGCAGGCTATAGCGCACCGGCATGGACTTGAGGCCGCCGACGAAAATGGCCTTGACCCACTCGGGTTCGCCGTTGAACTGCATGTCTTTCAGTCGCGGCAGTAACTCCCGGAAGAAACAGCTCACTTCCAGTGCGGCCAGGTGCTGCCCCAGGCACATGTGGGAGCCGTAGCCGAAGGCGAGTTGCTGCTTGGGGTCGCGCAACAGGTCGAGGCGGTTCGGGTGATCGAAGGCTTCCGGGTCGCGGTTGGCGGCCGGGTACCAGAGGGCGATGTTGTTACCGGCGTTAATCTGCTTGCCGTGCAACTCCAGCGACTCGGTAGCAGTGCGTACCATGTGCCGCACCGGTGATACCCAGCGGATAATCTCCTTGGCGGCGCCGATGTCCAGCTCCGGCTGTTCGCGCCACAGTTCAAGCTGGTCGGGATGTTCCAGCAGTGCCTTCATGCCGCCGCCGATCGCCGCGGACGTGGTGTCGTGGCCGGCCGTCGCGGTGATAATGAAGTAGCTGGCCTGGTCGAGCACGTTCATCGGCTCGCCATCCACCTGGGCGTTGGCGAGCACCGTCGCCAGGTCGTCTCGGGGGTTCTTCTTGCGGTCCTCGATGACCTCGCTGAAATAGGCGCCGAAATCGTTCAGCACGTCCAGCCCCGCGGTCTGGCTGTCAGCGCGCTGCAGGGACGGGTCCTGGCTGCCGAACATTTCCTGCGTCAGCTTGAGCATGGTGGCCTCGGACTCGCGTGGCAGGCCGAGGATGGAGAGGATGATGCGCAGCGGAAACAGCAGGGCGATGTCGCGGACGAAGTCGCATTCGCTCCCCATCTCCTGCATCTTGTCGACGAACTCTTTCGACAGCGCTTGCACTTCGGCACGCAGTGATTCGATGCTGCGGGGCAGGAACCACTCCCGGGTGACCTTGCGCAGCTTGAGGTGCTTGGGCCGATCCATGTGAATCAGCGTTTCCAGGCCGTTGCGCGTTCCAAAGCGTTCCAGCAGGGCCTCTTCAAACACCGTTGGAATCAGTACCGTGCGCGGCGCACTGAGGAAGCGGTCGTTCTCGCTGCCGATGCGCTTGATGTCGTCATAGCGCGACAGCGACCAGAAGGGAAGATAGTCGGGGTGTTCCACACGGGCCACGGGGTCGTTGGCCCGCAGATAATCGAACAGCGCGTACATGCTGCGCTCGTCGCCCATGATATGGGCATTGAGTACGTCGGCAGGCTTGAAGGGGGGCATTTGCTGCTGGCTGGCACCGGTCACGTTGAGCTCCTGTTGTTAGCGCAGTTGATGTTTGTGGATGTTGCCGCCTTTCATCACCAGGCCCACATCCAGCAGGCTCCTGATGTCCTCCAGTGGCGAGGCGGTGAGGGCGCGCGCGAATGCGGTTGGCATACAGTGCATGCGGGTGCTCTCCTGTGATGATTTGAAATTCAATGCGCGGCAGTATGCCAAAACACGGGGGGTTCGGAAGGGTCATTTATGGCCACAATACGGTTTGTCGGCCAAATGCACCGTTTACCCCGCGCACGCATGACAGCGGCCGGTGCGCTTGTCACAATCGAACACGAAAAACCTGCTGACGAGCGAGGTCGCGGGCCATGGCCGCATACAGTTCAAGCGTTGCACCAGGTCACTCGGCAATTGCCTGGTTGCCGCGGTGAGGGGGAATGATGGGGTGTTGACGCGCCTGTTCATTTCCCACGGTGGAGGGCCGCTGCCCTTACTCGGCGACCCCGGGCACGCAGAGCTGGTGCTTACCCTGCAGCGCATTGCCCGCGAGTTGCCGCGCCCGCGCGCGATCATTGTTGCAAGTGCGCACTGGGAAGCCGCGCAGCCTGCGGTGACGACAGCCGCTGCCCCCGACCTGTTCTACGATTACTACGGCTTTCCACCGGAATCCTACGCCATTGAGTACCCGGCCCCCGGGCATCCGGCGCTGGCGCAGGAGGTTCTGGCCGCGCTGCAAGGGGCGGGGCTGGTGGCGCGAGGGGATGCCAGCCGTGGTTTTGATCACGGCCTGTTCGTGCCGCTGAAAATCCTCTACCCGGAGGCCGATATTCCCTGCATTCAGCTCTCCCTGCTGGCGTCGATGGACCCGGAAGCGCATTTGCGCATGGGGCGAGCGCTGGCGGCGCTGGACGGCGAAGGCGTGCTGCTGATTGGTTCAGGCTCGTCATTTCACAACGTGCAGGCCTTCTTCGGCCAGAGGGAGCCGGCGCTCTACACCCGCAACCGTGCCTTTGAAGACTGGCTGGTCGACACACTGGCCGAGGCCCCGCTGGACGATGCGGAGCGCGAGGCGCGCCTGCTGCAGTGGGACAGTGCACCCCACGCCCGTTTCTGCCACCCGCGGGAAGAGCATCTGTTGCCGCTGCTGGTGTGTGCCGGGGTGGCGCCGGGGCCGGCGACGCGGGTCTGGCGATTCGGCGCCATGGGCATGCAGGGCAGTTGTTTTGCCTGGTAGTGTGGGGCAGGGGCAGGTAGGCACGGGGAGGCCGGTATGGTAACGCCTGAGGATATCCTCGCGTTCTGGTTTCAGGAGCTGGAGCCGCGTCAGTGGTGGGCGGTGGATGCCGCGCTGGACACCCGCATCGGCGAACGTTTTCTGCCGACACTGGAGCAGGCCGCGCGCTGTGAGCTGGCGCCCTGGCGGGCCAGTGCAGCTGGGCGCCTTGCCGAGGTGATTGTGCTGGACCAGTTCTCCCGCAATATCTTTCGCAATACACCGGGTGCCTTTGCGCAGGATCCGCTCGCGCTGGGCCTGGCGCAGGAGGCAGTGGCCGGCGGCGCACTGGCACTGCTCGAGCCGGACCAGCGCAGTTTTCTCCTCATGCCCTACATGCACAGCGAATCACGACTGATCCACGAGGCCGCAGAGCCACTGTTCAAGGCCTGGGCGCCGGCGAACAACCACCACTTCGAGCTGCGGCACAAGGAGATCATCGACCGTTTCGGTCGCTACCCGCACCGCAATGCCATTCTGGGCCGCGAGTCCACGGCCGAGGAGCGGGAGTTCCTCACCCAACCCGGCTCCAGTTTCTAGCGTCCCGCAGGTGCGCTGCCAGCCTTTGTGCAGCGCGCGGCTCAATGGAAGTCACGGGATTGTGTGGGCAGCGACGCCAGCGCACTGCTGTGGTCCTCCAGCGCACCGGCGATGATGTGGGTGACACCGTCCCGGTGTTCCAGCGTGCCTTTTACCAGTAGCAGCCTGCCGTTCATCAGCGCCGCGCGAAAATGCGCCTGGGTGCGCGGCCACACCACGATATTGCTGTTACCGGTTTCATCCTCCAGCGTCAGGAACAACACACCAGAGGCAGTGCCTGGACGCTGGCGGCAGGTGACCAGGCCGGCAATCCGCACAAACCCCCGGTGACTGATGCGGCCCAGGTCCGCATAACGGCTGCAGCGATCAAAGGGCGGCTGCTGCCGCAACAGCGCCAGGGGGTGGGCGCGCAGGGTGAGGCCGGTGGCGCGGTAGTCCGCCAGTACCTCTTCCGCCACCCCTGGCGCGGCCAGCTGCACACCGTCATTGAACCAGGTGCCCGGCTGCCGCTGCTCCTCCTGCAGCAAGGGCCGGGGCTGCTCCAGCGCCATGATCTGCCACTGCGACTGGTGGCGGTTGCCGCTGAGCGAGGCCAGCGCATCGGCATCCGCCAGTGCCTCCATGTCCCCGCGCGTCAGCGCGGCCCGCTGGCGCAGCTGGCTGACCTGCTGAAACGGCGCCGGTCGGCGCGCCTCCATTACGCGCTGGGCAGCGTCACGGCTCAGACCCTTGACCAGCCGCAGCCCCAGCCGTATGGCCGGTTGGCTGCTGCCATCGCTGTCCAGCAGGCGGTGATCCCAGCTGCTGTGGTTTACATCGGCGGGCAACACCGTCACCCCGTGGCGTCGCGCATCCTGCACCAGCTGGGAGGGGGAGTAGAACCCCATCGGCTGGCTGTTCAGCAGGCCGACATAAAACGCAGCGGGGTGGTGGCATTTGAGCCAGGCCGACACCCACGCCAGCAGGGCAAAGCTCGCCGAGTGCGATTCCGGAAAGCCATAGCCGCCAAAGCCCTTGATCTGCTCAAACAGACGGTGAGCAAAATCCTGCGCGTAACCGCGGGCAATCATGCCCTGCACCAGCTTGTGCTCGAAGGTGAGCAACTGGCTGTTCTTGCCCCAGTTGGTGATGGCACGGCGCAGCTGGTCTGCCTCGCCACCTGAGAAGCCGGCGGCGACCATTGCCAGCCGAATCACCTGTTCCTGGAAGATGGGAACTCCCAGTGTGCGGTCCAGCACAGAGCGAATCGCTTCACTGGGGTAAGTAACCGCTTCCAGACCCTGCCGCCTGCGCAGGTAGGGGTGAACCATGTCGCCCTGGATCGGGCCCGGGCGCACGATGGCGATCTGGATAACCAGGTCGTAAAAACAGGCGGGCTTAAGCCGCGGCAGCATGGTCATCTGGGCGCGGGATTCAATCTGGAACACGCCGATGGAATCTGCCTGCTGCAACATGCGCCAGGTGGCCGCATCGTCACGCGGCACATCGGCGACCCCGCGGATGTGCGGGTGATCGCGCGCGACCAGTGCCAGGCTTTTGCGAATTGCCGAGAGCATGCCCAGGGCGAGGATATCCACCTTCAACAGCCCGAGTGATTCGATGTCTTCCTTGTCCCATTGGATGACCGTGCGCTCCGCCATGCTGGCGTTTTCCACCGGCACCAGCTGGGAGATGGGGCCGCGACTGATCACGAAGCCGCCCACGTGCTGTGACAGGTGGCGCGGGAAGCCGAGGATCTGCTGCACCAGCGACTGGAACAGCGCCGCCACCTCGCCGTGCCCGGTGACGCCCTGCTCCTCGAAGCGCTTGTGCAGGTCGGCACTGCGATCCCACCAGGCGAGGGACTTTGCCAGGTCCTCAACGAACACCGCATCCAGGCCCAGTGCCTTGCCCACATCGCGCACCGCGCTGCGTGCGCGATAGGTGATGACCGTAGCGGCGAGTGCTGCACGGCGCCTGCCGTACTTGCTGTAGATGTACTGGATAACCTCCTCACGGCGCTCGTGTTCGAAATCGACGTCGATATCCGGTGGCTCATCCCGTTCGCGAGAAATGAAGCGCTCAAACAGCAGTGACACCGCCTCTGGCGATACCTCGGTAATGAACAGGCAGTAGCACACCACCGAGTTGGCTGCCGAGCCGCGCCCCTGGCACAGAATGCCGCGTTCCCGGGCGAAGCGCACAATGTCGTACACGGTGAGGAAGTAGTACTCGTAGGACAGCTCATCAATAAGCTGCAATTCGTAGTCGATGCGCTGCTGTATGTCCGTGGGTACCCCTCTGGGCCAGCGCACCGTGCAACCCGCCTCGACCAGCTGGCGCAGGTAGCTGCCCGCACTCTGCCCGGGTGGCACCACTTCCTCCGGATACTCATAGCGCAGCTCGTCCAGGCTGAACTGGCAGCGGCCGGCGATATCCAGCGTGGCGGCGAGCAGGGCGGGCGGGTACAGCTTGGCCAGTTGTTGCGGACGACGCAGGTGCTGCTGGCTATTGGCCAGCCGCCGTCGCCCCAGCTGTGCCACGCTGGTGTTGTGGTACAGCGCTGTGAACACATCGTGCAGCGGCTTGCGCGACGCTACGTGCATCCGCACCGCGCCGCAGGCAACCATCGGCAGGTTCAGCGTGTGAGCCAACGCGTGCAGGCGGCCATAGCGGGCAATCTCGTCGTTGCCCAGCACGTGGGTGACTCCGAGCCAGACCCGCCCCCGGCACAGCCGCGCCAGCTGCTGCCCGTAGCCGAGCTCCGCCGTCGACGGGTTGCTGCCTGTATCGTCCACGGCCGTGCCTGTAGGCTTCCAGATGATCAGGCAGCGCTTGAGGTGAAAAATGACATCCCGCAGCGCCACCCGGTACTCGCCTTTCGGGCTGCGCCGCCGGGCCAGGCTGATCAGGCCGGACAGCTCACTGTAGGCCGCACGGGAAGGTGCCAGCGCTACCAGCTGCAGCCCCTCCACCAGGTTCAGTTCGCTGCCGATAATGAGCTGTATGCCCGCTTGTTTGGCAGCGATGTGAGCCTTCACTACCCCGGCGAGTGAGCATTCATCAGTGATGGCTATGGCCTGATACCCCAATTCTGCCGCGCGCTCAACCAACTCCTGTGGGTGCGATGCCCCGCGCAGGAAGCTGTAGCAGGTGAGGGTGTGGAGTTCGGCGTAGGGCATGGGTTACGGACCATCCAGGGGGCTGACTACACCCATGGCGCCTCGCCGAATCACATGGGTGTAGATCTCGGTGGTACGGACGTCACTGTGACCCAGCAACTTCTGTATGGTGCGCAGGTCGTAGCCCTGCTGGAGCAGGCGTGTAGCGAAGCTGTGCCGGAAGGTGTGGCACTTGATGTGTTTGTTGATACCCGAGGCCCGCCTGGCCTTGCAGAGGGCCTTGCGCAATGCGGATTCATGCAGGTGGTGACGCCGCAGGACCCCGGTTCGAGGGTCTTTGCCTATGCCTGTTGAAGGGAACAGGTATTGCCAGGCAAGCTCTTTGGCTGCATTCGGATACTTGCGGGCCAGCGCGTAAGGCATGTAGACATCGCCATAGCCCTCCCTCAGATCCTGCTCGTGTTGACAGGCTACACGCGTGATTTGTTCCTCCAGCAGTGGCTTCAACTGATCCGGGAGTATGGTGGTGCGATCCTTGTCGCCCTTTCCCGCGCGCACGGTGATTGTAGACAGCTCGAAATCAACATCCTTGATGCGCAGCGACAGCATTTCATTGAGCCGCATGCCGGTACCGTAAAGCAGCGCGACCATGGTGCGGTGCAAGCCATGAAGGTGCTCGATAACCAGCATGGCTTCCTGATGACTCAGCACTACAGGTAGCCGAGGCTGGACCTTCGCCCGGGAGAAGCTCAGGGCATCAACAGGCACGCCCATGAATTTCTTGTAGAAATAGACCAATGCGTTCAGCGCGATATGCTGTGTTGAAGGTGAGCAAGACCTTTCGTTGGCCAATGCGCTAAGAAATTGACTGATATGGGCGTCTGACAGACTGGCAGGGTGCTGCTTGCCGTGGAACAGGATATAGCGCCTGATCCAGTGGATGTAGGTCTTTTCGGTCTTCCAGGCATAACCGGCATCCCGCATGTGACGGCGGACCTGGTCGAGTAGCCTGGGCGGGTTGGCAGAGATGGCTGGTCTGATGTCATCCATGGGTATTACGGTCTAAAACTGTATGTATATACAGTAGTTGGATGAGGGCGGATTGCAAGGGGCTTTTCACCGGAAGGGCGTGAGGTGGGTGAGGTGATTCTCTGTAACACTATGAATATTAACGAATATTTCTTGGCGTGATCGGGCGGATATGATGTCTTGCTAACTTCCAAATGGTCCGCCTAACAGGCGAGGTCAGTGGGGCAGGTATGCCAAGTTGTTGAATTTATGAGCGACGTCACTACCGGCGCCGCACGGCGTGCTGGAGTTAGCAGGCGGGGTGTTATACGGTCCGGTCTTTCTAATAAGCTGTTATAAGCTCGGGTGAGCGATGAAATACTTTTTTGCTGTAGTAGTAAACATTTTGATTCTGTCTCTTTCGGTTGCAGGTTTATTGTCTACCTGTATGT
>Ga0207883_1000175_pt1 | contig 26679 bp, 30 predicted proteins | sample MalvirmetaMSP109_FD_184229 | JGI IMG/M metagenome (GOLD analysis project Ga0207883, IMG submission 184229) | Marine viral communities from the Deep Pacific Ocean - MSP-109 (SPAdes) | ecosystem: Environmental > Aquatic > Marine > Oceanic | place: Pacific Ocean | collected 2011-05-21 | reverse complement strand
CTGGTGTGCTGTAGAACTGATTTTAGAGGGAGGCAGGCTGCGCCTTAAATGGCCCGACCGGATCAGCTTGTGCGCGTTTCTCGGCTTCGGCTAGAATACGGGGTGCAGCTAGGCGGAGAGCAAGCGCGAATGCCCCGCCGAGCACGATCGCGAAACCAATGGCCATAATCCCAAAGCCGAACCCGGCGAATACGATCACGGCCAAGAGCATACTTGCCAGAATAGATTTAATACGTTCCATAGGTCAGATCTCCTTGTTTCTTGTCCTAAGGATATGGGGGGCATCCCGTGTCGCGGCCTGACGGCAACAATACAACGATGTAATAAACTACGGCTCCGAGTTTTCGGGTAACCAAGACATTCCAGCACGCAGATACAGTCGCACCGCACAGAGCGCCCCAAGTCATGAAAGCGGTGCATTACACAGATTTTTGTCAGCGACAGACTAGGCAGCGATGATAGGAAGTCGGCATGTTGCCTGGACCGTTGGAAGTGGCTGCCCCGGGAGCGCAGAGGTAAAATGCGCTGTAGGCTGTGTCGACCTGAGTTATTGAGGAAACGAATGTGATCGAAAAATTTCAAGAGCACGCGTCAAACGAGAGAACCTATCTATCGTGGATCAGAACCGCTGTCGCAATTGCTGGCTTCGGAATTGTTATTGAACGACTGCCCAGCAACGCGAATAGTACATGGACAGGGCTGGCATTGGTGATCTCCAGTGCGGTGCTTGTGGCCCTCGCATCGTTGCGATTTTTGGTTATCCGGCGACAGATTGAGCGTTCAGATGCGGGGCGATCCATGTTCGGCGCAATCGAAGTTCTGTTTTCCTCGATGTTGGCAGTACTGCTGTTAACAGTCTTTGTCTTTCTGCTCGGGCTTGCGCGAGGGGGCTGACGTTGGCAACGATTTCACGACGACATTTTGGTATGCAAAGGGGATTTCAATGTCTTCCGTATCGAACCGTTTTTTGATCGCTTCAGTTAGGTCGTATTTTACGCCGGCCCCGATCACGGGGTCAGGGCACCAGACTCTCAGAGTTAAGTCGACACTGGACGGGCCGAGCAATACCACCGGGCATCCTGCCACCTCTTCTACCTGCGGGTGAGCCTCTGCAAGTTCCAATGCGAGCGTTCGGGCTTTGTCGATATCCGCGTCATAGCCGATAGAGAACGGCACGATTGCCATTACCCGCGGGTGTACTGCGGTCAAGTTGACCATCACAGTGTTGGAAATTACCGAGTTCGAAATGATCACCCGCCGGTTATCGAAAGTTTGCAGGATTGTGTACCCAAGTGAAACATCCTCGACGACTCCCGTTTCTAGCCCCGTCGGCGCGTTGATCTGAATGCGATCCCCAAGGCGAAATGGACGGTAAAAGATGAGGCTGAGGCCCGAAACGAAATTTGCGAGCGTCGATTGAGCGGCAAGTCCGATCACGATCGAGGCAACAGATACACTGGCTAACAGTGCGGTACTCAGGCGGTCCAGTGCCGGAATCATATGGGCATAGAGCATCAGAATTATAAGCCAGACAAAGACACTTGCCACCTTGGAGAGAAAGCGGGCAGCCATACGGTCAATGCGTTGATCACGATCGCGTTCTATCACCAACCAGATTGCGCGATGTAGTGTCCACGATAGAAGCAATCCGCCAACCCAGAATAGAATAGCCAGGGCGAACGCCCCGGACCATGTATCTGGATGAAGTTTCACGAGCCAAGACTGTAGCGATTGCCAATTCATTCCGCACCTCCGCCTTCACTATTGACCAAGGAGATGCTTTTGAAAACACTGGTGAAGTAGTAGGGAGATTCATATCGACTATAAATCACGATTTCGGAGCGCGAAGCGACTTGGTCTTTTTAGGCGGCGAAGTCGTCCGGTTGGTGGATCTCCGGTTGAGATTACAGCGCCACAGAACGCCCTTCCAACTGAGATCACCACGCATATCTACGGCGCAACGACATACGAAGTGCAAGACCGGCTGCTGCCCGCGCACGTGGGGCAGTTCCGTTGGATTGACATTGTCGGGCTTGAGAATGACGCGGAAATCTCGAAATTAGCTCAGGACTTGGGTCTCAGTGATCTTTCGATCGCGGATCTATTTCACCTGGACCAGCGTCCCCACACAGATATTGATGGCGATCTCGTTCAAACCGTTTTGCGCATGCCGGTCAGAAACCAGCCGTTCACGGATCAGATTACACTTGTTCTGGGGCAAGATTTTGTTCTGACGCTACGCGAACAGCGCCGCGACTGTCTTGATGGCGTTCGTAAACGCTTGGCTGGCGGCAAGGGGCGCATACGTAATTCCAGCGAGTATCTATTTTATTCTCTCTGCGATGCAGTGGTCGAAAGTTTCTTTCCTGTTCTGGAAGAGCAAGGCGATTTGATCGAGGCTCTGGAGGAACGCATTTTGCACAATCCCAGCGATGGTGCGATGCGCAACATCCATATGTTAAAACGCGATCTTTTGGTTTTGCGACATGCGATTTGGCCGATGCGTGACGCGTTAACCATACTTCAGCGCGATGACACGCCCCAGATAAACACAGATTTGCTGCCCTACTTGCGGGATTGTTCTGACCATGCCTTTCAACTTCTCGATATGGTAGAAGTCTATCGCGAAACCGCGCAAGGCCTCGTCGACTTGCAACTGTCGTCGCTTTCCAATCGAATGAACGAAGTTATGAAGGTCTTGACGATGATCGCGACAATATTCATCCCGATGACCTTCATTGCAGGTCTGTACGGTATGAACTTTGATCGGGCGTCACCTTACAATCTACCCGAACTGGGTTGGCGTTTCGGCTATCTTTACGCCATCGGGCTAATGGTCATTTCCGCCGCTGTCATGTTGTTCACATTTTGGCGGCTTGGCTGGATCTTTGGTCGGTCTGGCGCTGATCCAAATGCTGCCCCTCCAGACGCTGACTAGCCGTATGGCACAATCAGTCCGGGTGCGCAGCTGACGCGGATGCTTTCCATTACCAATCCGTAATCTCTCCGTCAGGTCGGAGTAGAGCCATTTGACGTAGCTGTGCCCCAGACACTTAGGGTGCCGCCTAGGATCTAGGATGCGGTAGCCAGAGACTTGGGAAGAGTAAGCATGTTCGATATCATTACAACTTGGATGAGTGGTCTCGGACATGTTGGCGTCGCTGCTCTTATGCTTGCCGAAAACGTGTTCCCCCCGATCCCGTCAGAGCTGGTGATGCCCCTTGCTGGATATCTATCGGCAGAGGGTCAACTCTGGCTACCTGCGGCGATATTCGCCGGCACCATCGGCTCCGTTTTAGGTGCGTTGTTTTGGTATTACATCGGCATCTGGATCGGCGAGGAGCGGTTACAGCGGTTCGCCGCACGGCACGGTGCCTGGCTTACGCTTTCTCCAAAAGACGTGGACAGCGCAGGGACGTGGTTTCGCGACTATGGCTGGCGCGCGGTCTTTTTCGGCCGGATGATACCGGGCGTGCGTACGCTGATTTCGGTTCCTGCCGGAATGGCACGTATGCCGCTGAGACCTTTCCTGATTTTCACGACACTCGGCAGTTTGATCTGGACCGGCTTGCTGGCTGCGGCGGGTTTTTTGTTGCAAGCACAGTATGATTCCGTGGCGGCTTGGGTCGATCCGGTTTCGACACTCGTGATAGTGGGCTTGATCGGCGTCTACATTTTTCGGCTGATAAAGCAGTTCATGCGCCGATGAGAGCACGACGCCAGTTGATGCGCCAAAATCAAGAGGCTACCCTCTGCCGTGCGGTCGTCAGGGAAGTCTAAAAATGCCAGATCGCTCGTCATTTCAGCGCTGTATGCAGGCGGTGGAAGTTTTGAGAATGTGCCAGATATAAAGGGGCCGCAGTGTCGATTTCGCAGTTCGTACGATCAACCGGAATTTGGACGCGGATCAAGCCGATCGCGCCGTATATTCTGACCGCGGGATTGTTCGCGCTCGGGGCTTTTGCCCTTTACCACCTGTTGAAGCCAGTAAGCTTCCGGGAGGTTATGGATCAGGTCCGTGGAACGCCCTGGCACATCATCGCGCTGGCGCTTCTGGCGATGTTCACGGGCTACGCCGCGCTGATTGGGTATGATTGGTCCGCCTTAAGGTACATTGGCAAGAAGCTACCCTTTCCGGTTGTGGCGACCGGAGGGTTTCTTGGATATGCTCTTGGAAATACGTTGGGGGCAGGCCCGGTGACCGGCGGTGCCGTGCGCTATCGTATCTATTCATCACTAGGGCTTACAGCATACGATATTGCAGCCATCGCGGTTTTTGGATCTTTGTCCTTCGGTCTTGGGGCGACGATTGTCGGATTCGGGGCGCTCGCCTACCACCCATTTGCTCTGCAGTCCCTTACATCAATCAGTCCGCAAGTCCTCAGATGGGTCGGTATCGTGGCTTTGATCGTCTCACTCGGTTTGTTGGCGGCACTCGCTATCCGAAAGTCAGAGATGACAGTGCGCGGGCACAGCTTTCAGACACCTTCATTGGGGTTAATGACTGGTCAATTGCTGTTCACCGCCCTTGATATCCTCATGGCTGCGACCGTTCTCTATCTTCTGTTGCCGCCCAACGATATGGGGTTTGCCACGTTTCTCGCTGTCTTTGCGGCGGCCATTTTTGCAGGCGTTGCCAGCCATGTGCCTGGCGGTGTCGGTGTGTTCGAAACCATCATTATCACGGCGCTCCCCGCCTCTGTTCCCGTCGATCAGGCGGCCGCCGGACTACTGTTGTATCGTTTGATCTACTATCTTGTGCCCTTCGGGCTCGCCCTTGTTCTTCTGGCGCTGACCGAACTGCGCATGGCGAGCACGAAGGTCCAGTCACCACGCATGCAAGCTCTCGCGCCAGTCTTCGGTGCGGTTAGTTCAATTGTGCCGCTGGCCATGTCGGCCATGATCTTCGCATCTGGCGTTTTCATGCTTTTTTCAGCGGTCATTCCCGCGTCAAGCGAGGTTGCTGAAGACATGGAACTGCTCCTTCCATTGGGGTTTGTCGAAGGCGGCGCGTTACTGTCCAGCGCCATCGGCGCCGCCCTTCTTATCATTGCACATGGCATGATGCGGCGTATCGAAGGCGCTTGGTGGCTGGCCATCGGGTCATTGGCGATCGGGATAGTTGCATCGCTATTTCACGGCCTTGATTATGAACGGGCGCTCATCCTATTTGTGATGATCTTTATCCTGCTGCCTTGTAGGCGCGAATTCTACCGGAGCGCGCGATTGACAAGAAGCCCCTTGTCGCTTCGTTGGGCTTTACTGTTGGGGTCAATAATCGTTGCGGGGCTCGGCGTTTATTTTTTCGCCTATAAGGCAACAGCTTATAGTCATGAACTCTGGTGGCAGTTCGCTGCTGATCAATCCGCACCACGGGCAACACGCGCAGGGCTAGTCGGCGCGCTTCTTATTGGCCTCTTCGCGCTTTTGTCCGCTTTGCGGCCACCAAAGGTAGCCGCAGAACTGGCCTCCCCTGAGGATACGGCGCTGGCGCGTACAATCATTGCAACACAAGCCAACCCGGACGCGAACTTTGCCCTGACAGGGGACAAGTCATTGCTGTTTTCCGATAGCGGCCGATCTTTCCTGATGTACAGGGTCCAGGCCCGGTCGTGGATCGCGCTTGGCGATCCTGTGGGTGACCCGAACGAAGCGGCTCAATTGGCATGGGAGTTTGTAGACGCAGCCAACGCTGCAAATGCGCGTCCGGTATTCTACGAGGTTGCGGCGGATAATCTGGCCCTCTGGGCCGAAATGGGACTCGCCATGCACAAAATGGGTGAAGAAGCCGTGGTGTCCTTGTCCGACTTCTCGCTCGAAGGCAGCCACCGCAAGAAACTTCGCACCGCGTACAATCGCGCGGGCCGCGATGGGCTCAGTTTCGAGATGCTGAATGCACCCGTAGATGATGCAACCATGGATGTGCTGCAACAGATTTCGGATCAGTGGCTGGAGGACAAAAATAGCTCGGAAAAGCAGTTTTCCGTCGGTCGCTTTGATAAAGATTATCTGCGTCAGTTCCCTATTGCCGTTGTACGCCATGACGGGCGCATCGTGGCCTTTGCCAATGTCCTGAGGACCGAGATAAAAGAGACCGCCACTATAGATCTGATGCGGCATGTCAGTGATGCCCCCTCGGGCTTAATGGATTACCTTTTCACCACTTTGATGTTGTCATTGAAAGAGGACGGGTTTTCCAAGTTCAGCTTAGGAATGGCACCTCTGTCGGGCCTTGAAGGCCGACGGGGTGGTCGTTGGACAACGAAATTGGGGGCGCTTGTCTATCGACACGGTGGGCACTTCTACAATTTTGACGGCTTGAGAAACTTCAAAGACAAATTTGATCCCGAATGGGAGCCCCGGTTCCTCGTCGCTCCTGCACGGGCAAACATACTCCTTATCGCCACCGACGCGGCTGCGCTGATCGCAGGTGGCATGCGCAAGGTTGTCGTTGTGAGTTGAGGCAACCATGTTTCGCACCGTCAAAACAGAATGGCTTTGCCGGTGCCGATCGAATTGTCCAATCATTTGGCGCGCCAAAGGATTGGGTGGGCTGCATTTAGGTAAGAAAATAAATGATAAGATACATGGGCCGCGACTAACCGGATCTAGATCAATCGCTTTCTCTCAGCCTTTCCGGAAAGGTATCCGTCCGAACAAAACCTACTTGAAAGCCAAAGGGGCGACTAACTTTCTTTAGGGTTTCGAGCGTTGGATTGCCTTTCCCGTTTTCCAGATCAATAACTTGCTTCCGAGTTAAGCCGAAATGGCGGGCGAATTCTGCCTGCGTCATATCGATTGTGACCTGCCCCCACCAACCATTAGAATAATAGCCATGAGCAGGTTCAAGTTGAACTCGCTGGCGAGCGTCGGTTCACCGTTCTTGTTGTAGAAGGCAGGTATCGATCTACTCCGTCGGCATCCGACTTGTAGTAGTTTCAGGAGAACATCTTGATCAAAACCACGCTTTTTATGCAGAACGCCAAGGGATCTACTGCTGTCATTGGGCTTGCCAGAGTACGTTCTTGGTGTGCCGAGATGGTAGAGAAGCGATCTCGCCCTTTGATACTCACGCGCTCTTGAGCTGACTGCCACCTGACAGAACCGAGTTGTTATGATGGCTCCTTCGTCGCTAAAGTCCTGAAGGGCTTCAAGGAACTGCCGTAAATAGGATTTCCTAACTGCGTATCTATCGGGACTCGACGGCTTCCAGCGCAGCCCTGTCGGGTCCTCACCGTCCCTTAATATTGTCCCTCTTGATACGGCGAGAAGGAAGTTTCGGACCAGCATATGCTGGTTAATTGCACCGCCAAAGCCAAAGACGACCAGCCGGCCGCGCAAGAGACGCAGCCCACCGCTGAAACTGCCCCTGCGCAGAAAGCGCAAGCCCCCGCTGCGGAGGCTCCGGCCCCCGTCGCCCCAACCCCGGTTGCCACCTCCGACGCCGAAGACAGCGGCATGAGCGAGGCGCAAGCCCGCGCCGCAGCCGAAGCCCGGATCGAAGCCGCACAGGCCCGCAGCCTGATCGACTCGATCGCGCCGGTCAGCAGCTCGCCCCAGCAGGCCAGCAAATCCTACCTGTCGGCCCTGCTGAAATCGAACGCGCCAACAGAGGCCGCATCAACGGCCAAATCCGCCGCTGAGCCCGTCGCCGACAAGGCCGACAAAGCGCTGAAAGCCGCCGCGTATCCCACCGCGGCGCATGGTTCACAGCCAAGACAGACATCAAGACGCAGGCGCTGAAGCGCGCGAATTATGTATGATTATCAATAAGTTGAAGTGGTGCGGGTGAAGGGACTCGAACCCCACCCGGAGCGTTATAAATCAATGACTTACGCGGCATTTTGTAACCATGTAACCACCGTCAGAATGGGCATCATTACCTAACGTCAATAATAATTGTGCAGGCAGATATGAAGCGCAAGCGCTGTGGTTGGTAAAGAGGTGCACACTGGCGCATTGACGATTAACTGTGTGAGAGCATGCCCGTTATTCGTAGGCAAATGAAATCAGGCCGGCTCACACCGGCAAGTTCTGGTTGAGATCACAGGTAATTAAAATGCCCTACCAGCGTGGTAGGGCACACGCTTTTCTAATGGCAGTGATACGGCTTACTTCCTGCATGGCAACATTGCCCAGAAGGCGAATCTTTGCGACAGCCTCCGCCATGCTGGATGGCTGTCTGCATAGGTCCAAGAATGGAGTCGACGCCGTCCTCGGCTGCAATGGGACCTGCCCCCAAAAAGAAAATAAAGGGTGCTGCGAGTAACAATTTTTTCAAAGCTGTCATCCTTAATGGGTAGTTACGAAAAAGTCCTTGTTCGATACTTGATCAAGTGCTTACAATCTAGGGTAGAGGGTCTTTTATAGCAACAGAATAAGCAAAATGGCTTTAATCAGAACAAACCAGAGTGAATGCATTGAATGGCAGAAAAGTCGAAGCGTAACCCAAATTGGTCGAGAGACGAGCTTATCTTGGCACTCGATTTCTATGTAAAAAATAGGGGCAAGTCATTTGAAGACACCAGCGAGGAAGTTCAGCGCTTAGCGCGAGAGGTGAACGCTGTTGGCAGAGCGCTCGGATTGACGGGAACAGATACCTTCCGGAACGCAGTAGGAGCGTCAATGAAGCTACAGAATTTTCGCTCTCGAGATCCAGATGTTGACGCTAAGGGGCTTTCGCGCGGAAACCGCCTGGAACAGGTTCTTATGGACGAATTCATTACTGATCCCGCTAGACTGGCAAGCGTCGCGGACGCAATTCGCGCGGTCGTTAAGTTAGGCGAAATGCCGATGGTGAGCATGGCGGCAGATGAGGTCGACGCGCAGGAAGGTCGCGTTTTGACCCGATTGCATACTTATCGGGAACGTGACCGAGCGATCGTAAAGAGAAAGAAGGATAGCTTTCGCAAAAGGCATGGCGCGCTATTTTGTGAAGTATGTAACTTTGACTTCTCTTCTAAGTATGGAGAACGAGGCGCGAATTTCATCGAATGTCATCACACAAAGCCAGTTTCTGAATTAATCCCAGGTGAGAAAACCAAACTAGCTGACTTAGCTTTGCTTTGCGCAAACTGCCACAGAATGGTTCATGCTGCGCGCCCATGGTGGTCCATCGAAGAATTGCGGACTTCATTACTCTCCGATTAGGTGGTTGCAATGCCCGCCGGTGTAATCCGGCGGGCAATTGGACGCTAAGCTTGTGATTTTCTCAGATGAGACAACACTGATTTCGCAGCGCCGGAGTAAGTAAGGTCGACAATAGGCAAGGTCTGACCTTCAAGTTTAGCAATCCATTGTCCGCAAAATGGATTTTCTATCGCAGTCTCATCGCCGAGAAGAAGTTGCGATGCCCGCTTCAAACGGCTCGTATCTTTATCGACATCATCGACATAAAATTCGAGAGCTCCTTCAAACTCTTCCTGAACCCTAGTTTTCATACTGCAGTCCTCCCCACCCCAGCGATAACATACCGGGGGTTACCTACCCACTGACTATATTCGTGGTCAGTGGCGTCTGGACCTGGCTCTGGCGTCCGCGTTTCCTCAGCAAGCCGCTCAAAGTCGTTCTTAATGACCCGGAGCATAACAGCCATTACTTCAAGTGCATTAAACACCGCTTCCAGTTCGACCAGGGGTTCTTCGCAGGTGCGTAGTGCTTCTGCGATATCGTCTCCAAGTTCGTCGGGCAAACATTCAGTATCAGAACAGTAACTGGGAAAGTAGCGCTCAAAAATGCTGTCTTCACTAAATTTGACAGCTGAGAGTGCGGACTTCCCTCCATCGCGGCATGGAGCGTCAAGATACAGATTAAACAACTGATTTTGTGTCAGTGTTGCTTTAGAGGCTGGTTGAATGGTATAATCATTCATGTGTTCATTCCTTTTTCTGAACATTCAAAAAAATGCGAAGTGGTTCTAGTTTGGCGACCGGACCACTTCGCGACTTTGGGCTTAGATGCCCGTAACCTTCCACTGTGGGAAAGGTCTCCTGACCGGTTTATCTAACTGGTTCAGAATCTTATTGAACTTTACGGCCTGTTTCATAGCGGCTGCTCGATCAATCTCAGTCGACTGCTCAAGTTCTTTTATGCGCGCTTGAATCTCACTGCGTTTGTATTCGTTGACCGAATTCGCCAGCGTCACAACCGTATCTAGCATACAACTAATTATCAGCTCGGCGCGTCCGATTGCGCCCTTGGCGTCTTCAACATGATCAGCTCCAAATATATCAATGTCGCCGAACGCTTCGAGATCAATGACATACTCTTGCGCGTCGCGCTCGTCGTCAAATCCCGGGAACTCCATTCCGGCGAGCGCCATATACATATCGCACTCACCTATGTTCGCGTCATTTTCCGCCCACTGAGAGAAAGGCTTCCGGTAGAGGCTCACCGCAATATCCTTCCCTTTTGTTTGAGCGACCTCGGCCTCCGCCTTTTTCCGCGCGCGATACGCCTTTTGCTTTTCCGCAGGTGTAAGTGCCATCATATCCTCCTAAGATAGGTAACGATAACACAGTTACCGTTACTTTGCAAAGAAGTATTTACGCGCTCACTACAGATTTGGGCCAAAGCCCCCCAATTTCGCCGATGACCTCAGCTATTCGATCACGCAATGGGTGTGGGTGTGCCGGATCACGGTCCAGCTCTGTAAGTGCGTTCAGCAGCTCGTAATAGTCGGTATCGGGTAGGTAGATGTCAGATGTGGCCATCTCAGGCACTCCAAGGTGTTACAACACCACCAGACTCCCTGATATGGAACCTCCGCGCAAGAGAGAAAATCGATTAAAGTATTATTTTTCAGATACTTAAATACTTACTTACTTTTTAACATACGCGCAAACATGGTCACAACCGCGGGGGTTAAGCGGCCTGCCCGAACGCAAACAGGCCGCTTACTTTACTTGGTCAAGGTTATTTGATGGGCAGCACACCGGTATCGTCGGTCTTTTTCAACAGATCACCGATGGTGGTGCCGGACGGGCAGTTCTGCAGGTGCTTTGTGATGAGTTCACCGGCCTTGATCAGCCCGTAAAATTTCGCACGATGGATGCCGTCGGTGAGGTGCTTGAACCCCTGACGCTCAATCTCATAGGTCATGCGCGCACAGTCGTTAGCTGTCATATTATTCCTTCTGAATTTTTTTCACTCTGCGAAAAAGCTCGCAACTCATTTATAGACAGCGGCCAAGTGGGATGCGCACGATTGTGCTTTGGCAATCAAACCCACCTACTCGGCCCTGCGGGCCTCCCTGCGCGGCCTTCGGCCTTGCCCGTCTCGCTTCGCTCGCCGGACGTTTTTTTCTGGTCTGACCGAAGGGTATTCGTGCGTATGTTCTGCATTTCAACAATATGTATATATATGCTTACAGAGATGACTTTCCCCCTGATCTGATCATACGTGCAGAGGACCAAGGGTTTGCCTTGGTGTGTATGACCAGATCAGGGGAAACGATGTAGCTTACGTCGAAGTGGTGAACCGAACCTTGGCCTGTCTTGACCAAACTGGGCGGCGTCCATTGTCCCAGCGATATTCGGCGATTCCTGACCTTTCGGTCAACGCGGTCGCAATCCGAAGATTGCGCGACATGAGCGGCTTACCTTCAACCTGCCCCATGTTCAGCGGTTGAGACGATTACCTCAGAGCCGCTGTCTTTGCTCGTGCTATTCGGCAATGCCGGGGAGCAACCTTACCGGCTTGCGTCCATCATCTAAGACGGGGAGCATCCGGGGATACAACCTGCGACCTATGGCTGGTCGGCTCTCCGCGCCGTCTCGTATTCGGTGTTCTGGAGGTTCTTTAGCAGGGCCATAACATTTTCCTGTTCAGCGTGACTGGCTGACTAGGTAGGATCGGCGCTGGTCTGATCGTCATTGAAATTAGAAGATCGACTCTAGCTGGCATGTGCTTGGATGGTTGGTGCTTTATGGAAAAATACCACATTCGGAATCAGCTTCCCAGCTAAATTTTCAGCTTTCGCGATCGAAGGAAGCTCACTGACATGACTTACCGATCTTGACACTTGAACGTGTAAAGTCGAACCTACCTCAACTAAAAAGTGAATTAGGTTTATTGGAAAATTTCATATGGCAGTTCGCGCCTTACTAATCATGTCTCTGTTTACGGCGACCACCCTTCCGGTTTGGTCTCAGGAGTGCGATCCGAACTACGATCCATGTGTGCCAGTTGCATCTGATGTGGATTGCGCCGGCGGAAGTGGCAATGGTCCAGCATACGTGAGAGGCCCGGTCACAGTCATAGGAACTGACATCTATGGCCTAGATCGAGATGGCGACGGTATTGGGTGTGATTGATTGTGAAACATGATGCATATGGGGTGCGGTAGCAATGTTAAACCTAGATCCTGCAATCTCCAAAATTGAAGAGCTTTTGAAAGAAGGCACTGAGGCGACTATTACCTACGCTGCACTAGAGTGCCGTTTGGCAATTGAGCGCATTTGCTATGAGAGGCTTCGTTTGGCGCATGACTACATATCTCATGATGACTTAAAAAAGTGGCAGCCACGCGATATTGTCAAAATTCTTATTCAGGAAGTGGACTCTTCAGCGGCTGAGACGTTCACCGTTTCAATTTCCACTTCCGTTACTCCTGAAGGCACAACAGATCTGACGCTCGCGGACTATCAGGCAATGGATTACTCGCCGATCGGCACTCAGGTCGGCTTTAATCCTAACAAGCTGGGTAGACTTTGGAACGCATTGGCCAACTTGGCCCTGCATATCAGCCTCCCCATTAACAAGGCCGACAATCTTCGCCATTACGGGGACAAGGAGGCAGTTAGTAAGAAGGTCTCCGAAGCGCTTGCTGAAATTAAGCGTATAAGCGAAGGCACGCTAATGTTTACGGGGCTAGGGGAAGAAGTTTCATTTTCCTGTGAATGCGGTTCAACAAACAAACGTCGGCTTGAGCTACTCAGCGATGGCCAGATCGTGAGCTGCGTCAAAGCAGACTGCGGCGAAAGCTATAGGTTTGCGAAATCTGATCTCCTATTCGAGCGAAGAACATTCGAAATTGTCTGCCAAATTTGCGACACACGTCACCATATTGCTAAAAAAAGGGTGCAGAAGCTGCGCACCGACCAACCCGCCCTCTTCTTTTGTGAAGGTTGCGGGGATACCATCCAGCTGTCGTGGCGTCTCAATTCAGGACAGAAGATAAAAACAGTAGATCCAGAATGACCTGCAGCAGAGATATGTGTAGGCTTGGAAGTTAGCTAATTAGCTGTCGGACTTTTCACATTCTTCGACGAGCAAGTGAAACCTGACAATGGCGTTAGCATACTTAGCAGCGGGTCTAAGATATCGAATCTGAGATCGCTCAAGCTCTTCTATTTAACATATTACCCGGCCTAATCTGCCGCTGTAGCTCCATCACCACCGTCCCTCGCATCGTGCTTTCCAGCTCACGCGCTATCTTGCGCGCCAGATCGCTATTCTGCTCCGGGGTGCCAGCTGACCCATTTACCGTAACCGGGGCACTGATAGAAATTGCGGGCGCAGAGGCGCTGGCATGGCCCTTAGGACTCAAGGACGGCGTGCGGGCGGCACCTACAACGCCACCACCAGCATAGCCCCTCAGGGCGCTCCTGTGCAGCGCCTCAAGTGCGGGAACACCAATAGCCTTGGTTGCCGCTGCGTTCAGGACATACTCACCTTTATGAACGATGCCTGCAGGTTCAAACTTGCCACCCGCGCCGGTGTATCCACCCGCTGCAAACCCGCCGCCGATCACCTGCACGACTTTGCCCAACACTGATCCACCCGCCCCGCTGGCGGCTTCGAGCAGCCGCTTCTTGAGCGCCAGCTTGATCAGTTCAAGGATCAGCTGACCCACGGCCTGTTTCGCCGTCATCGCACCTGACGCCATACCCTCAAATAGGCTGGCGATCCGGTCTGCACCAGCGCGGCTGGCGTTCTGAACCTCTTCGATCTTGTCCGCCGCCAATTCGGCTGCACTGCCCGCGACGGTGTATTCCTTGGCTAGTGTGTCGATCTGGGCGGCAAGCTGCGGCGTCACTTCCACGCCAGCACGTTGCGCCGCCGCCAGCAGTTCAGCTTTAGTGCGGGCAAACTCCACTGCGTCACCATAGCGAAGCTTAGCACCGGATACTTCGGCCAAGGCTTGAGCCTCGATACGTAGGGCATTTGTCTCAAGCACGATATTCTCGATCTCGCGTTCAAGCTCGCTCTGCTGCGGCGCACCAGCGCCACCCTTGCCACCACCACTGCCGGAAACCGGCTCTGGTGCGCCAAAGCTGGCATCGACGCTCGGCAGCGCTGGGCGAAGAGATGTGCCAACCGCCAAGCCGGGTGTCGCGGCGCGGTAGCCATTGCGCGACTTCGGGCCGGGGTCCATGTATGACGGCGCAACTGTCTCACCACCCGGCAATGCACCGGGCAGGCTCGCGCGCAGGGCACGAGCGTTCGCCGCCGCTGTGGCAAGTGCCTTCACCAAGCGGCTAAGGCCCCCGATGACATAACCAAAATCAACACCGTCGATGGCATTCACTTCGGCAAGTGTCGCCTGCGCTGTTGCGGTTGTCTCCGCCAGCCGCTGTTCAAACTCATCCGCGCCGATGGCACCGCTTGCTAGATCGTTGACCAACTTGCGCATCTCGGTCGCTACCCGGTCCATTGCGTTCGCTGCATCGGTCTGACCCATGGTGCGCAGCTCAGTCGCGACCTTGGCAAGACGGGTCGCATTGCGTTCAGCGATATAGCCGGTTTCATCATAGGCACTCGCTAGCTCTTCAATCGCTGCCCGGTGCGTCTCAACAGCGCGTGCATCGCGGTTCAGCTCAACATAGGTGCCCGCGCCCAAAAGCGCGCTGCCCTGCCGCGGGTTATCGAAGAGGTTGTCGATATGACTGCGCACCTCTCCAAGTTTAGGCATAGCCTCAGCAATACCGAGCACGAGCGATTTCATGAACACATCGGCGCGTGTCTGCAGGGCTGCAAAGCGTTGGTCGAGTTCAGCAGCCTTTTCGATCAATTCGCTGTCCAGCACCGCGCCGGTGTCATTCGCTGCGCGGATGGTATCGCGCAACTTGGCCTCGCCACGGCTGACCAGCTCGGCAAAGCGCTCGCCAGCCGATCCACCGAACAATTCGTCGCTGATCCTGATCCGCGCAGCCTCATCCATGCTTTCCATGCGCCCGATGATCTCAAGCAACAGTTTGGAAGGGTCTGCCAGTTTGGACGTAAGTTCAGTAGCCCCATACCCCAAGCGCGAAAACGCCTCGGCTCCCGCGCCCTGCCCGGTCACGACAAATTCGTCAGCCCGCAGGTTCAGCTCTTTCAACCCGTCAACGATCTGATCAATGCCGATCCGGTTCTGCGCACCTACAAACTTCCATTCCTGCAATGCCTGAACGCTGACCCCTGCCCGTTTTGCCTCATCCCCGATCTGCGCTGTCTCATTTACGATCCGGCCAAGGTTCTGTGACAAACCAGACAAAGCACCTACGGTTATGCCACCCACCAGACCACCGGCCAAGCCGGGGCCAAGCCGCTTGAACGTCGCAAGGATGCTGTCACCGGCCTTGCCGTAGGTGTCGCGCAGTTTGTCTGCACTCTGGCGGGCACGGCGCTCCATTTGGTCGCTGGCGCGGTTCTGCGCCGCGTTGGCGCGCTTCAGCCCTTTTTCGAGTTTGTCGATGCGGGCTTCGATATCGACGACAAGGCCGGGAAGGTCAGACATGGTGCAGGCTCCTAAAAGATGAAAAGCCCTTCGGCTTCGGGTGCGTTGTATTTGCTCAGGTTGGTTTCAGCGGCGCAGGCTCGGGACACAGCCATCGCGGCGGCGATAGCGCCGTCGATCCGGTCAGTCTTCTTGCCTTTGTGCATACGGATCAGGCCGGACGTGGGATTGCGCGCCGCGACAACGCTGTCAAAGTGCTGGCGCAGCGCTGCATGATCAGCGTGCCGGATCAGATCGCCGTTCACCGTGCGTTCAAGATCACCGGCGGCCACGCCCATGTTCAGCGGGGTCTGCCGGTATTCGATCACGGGCAGACCGTCATCATGCAGGCATTGCATCAGACGGCGCGCAAGGTGCGGGTCTACGGCGATCTCTTGCACGTCATTGGTAGCGCATAGCTCCCTGATTTGGTCTTCGATCAGGCCAGCGTCGATGATCGGGCCGGGTGTCACAAAGATCAGGCCAGCGTCGCGCCATTCCTCATAGGGCAGCCCGTCGCGATCAGCCCTGCCCCTAAGGTCATCGCCAGGAACGAACAGCCACGGGTGTATTGTGATCTGATCGTCATCGTGCCGCCAAGCAGCCACAACCGCCGTAAGGTCGCCAGACAGTGACATATCAACGCCAAGGTAGCAGGGCAGCGCCTCAAGATCGGCAAGGTCCAGATCGAAGGCACGGGCGTCATAGGTCGCCATATCAAACAGCGGGTCGCGGCTATTGGCCTGCCAGACGTTCAAGTTAAACTGCAGGAAAGCTGCCCGATCCGCAGGCTTGTTCTCTGCCTCTTTCGCCAAGCCGCGCATGCCGTCAATGGATGGAAAGCCGTGCGCAAGGCCGGGGTTGGCGCGGTGCCAGACTGTTTCATCCTGCCAGTCATCATCAGGTTCAGCTTGGAACAGGATAGGCAGATAGGCCGGGTTGTCGATTTCGCCCAGCGCGACGCGGCGGGCATAATTATACTGTTCTGATGCCAAGGTCTCGGCACCGCGTCCGGCAGTCGTGGCGATCACGGTCAGGCTGTCGCGCACCTTAGCCGCACCACTGCGCAGCGCTTCCCAGAGGTCGCGGCCTTTCCAGATGTGGATTTCGTCGATCAGCGTGAAAGTGGGTGTCAGACCATGCGCTGCGCCGCCATCCGATGACAAGGCGCGCAGCGTGACGTTCTCAGCGTTGAATACGATCTGCTTGGCGCTGTTGAAGGCGTCATAGATGCGCGTTGCCGCGATCAGGCGCTTGTCCATGCGCACAATATTTGCGGCCTCACGAAAGCCGATCCCAGCTTGATCACGATCCGCAGCGGCAAACAGCACCTGACCGGCTGGCACCCGCTCGGGGCCGATGGTGTGCAGCAACGCAAGCGCTGCGGCAAGGCTGGTCTTGCGGTTGCCGCGTGGCACCAGAAAGAACACGTTTTGCACAATCCTACGCCCGTCCGGGTGCCTGGGGCCATAGATGCGCCGCACGATCCGCTCTTGCCACGGTGCAAGCTGGAAGGCACCGCCCGGTGCGTCGCTGTTTGGATGCCGCAATCGGCGCAGAAACTGAACGGCTCTTTCGCCGTATCCAAGCGGATCGGCTATCGGGCTGTTGTCGTAAATCCAGGCTGGATATGACACAGAAGCTACCAACAGGTTACCCCTATCAACTTCTGAAAATCTTCTCTATCTCCATCAAGATTCAAAGCCAAGGAAATGTCTAAATGCGAAAACCGATTTTTGCTGTATGTATGCTGTTTATCTCCAGCTCTATCGCGTTCGCTCAAGAAGATCGAAAGTCTATCTATGACGACATGAGCTTGTGTGCACTTCTTGCACAACAAGCATCCGATAATGTTGGAGCCTACATACCTTTCAATTACGAGCAGTTCGCTGGCAACTATTCGCATTTCGTGGGTGAGGAAATTCCCGACACTGATATAGCTTTTAAAACAATAGCATACACGTATACTACTATTATGGCAGTTTTTCGGAACGCAGATCTGCGAGATAAGTCGGCAGAGATCGATGCGTTCAAGATGTCTTACCGCTACTGCCAAGAGCTTTCGGGCTTCTGAAAGCATGCGCACCAAACTAAACTGCCAGCGGGTTGTCATCATCTGAACTTTCGTCGAAGTCGCATCCAATACGCGCACGGCTGATCGGTGACAGTCCATACTCAGCAGCAAGCTGCCGTGCGGTCTGCGCCGCACGGTTCTGCACTCCGAAGAGCTTCGCGTCGATGTCACCGGTGTTCATGGCGCGGTTGGTTTCGATCTCGCGCACGACACCGATCATCATGCAGTAGTGTTCGACGCCTGCCAGATCGGCTTTGGTCAGCACCCGGTCTTTGATCAGACGCGGCATGATGCGTTTCCACTCTGCCGTGGCATAGATGCTAAAATACTCTGGAATAGGCGGCGCTTTGGTCAGGGCGTCTTTGGTGACTTTGGCTTGCGGCTTCACACCGCGCAGATGCACGCTCATAACTCGTTCACTGCGTTGACGCAGTGCAGCTCAAGCGCCAAGCGGTCCAGCGGCACGATACGGGCAATACGGTAGCTGCGGTCGTTATGGATCACGCGCATATCCGCATTGATCCAGTCCACCGCCCAAATGCAAAACACCTTGCGCATCTCTGTCCGTTCGGTCCCGGTCAGGAACGTCTCTGCGCTTTCTTGCACCAGTTCGGCCCGCAAGGTCTGTTCTGGTATGCAGCTCAGTTGCACTGCACCCGATGGCAGAACCGTTTCCAGCCTGCTTTCCAGTGTAATGCGCTCACGCAAAGCCCCTGCCCTGATCATGCGCGCCACCGGATCACGGCTGCGATCTCAAGAATACCGTGTGTAAACGCCAGCTCGGGCTGCGGGTCGCGCAACCAGATCAGGCGCGGCTGGTCCAGTTGATCAATGCTGAACCCGTCCTGTTCGTCAGCCATGCCGATCAAAGCACGAGATACGGCAAACCCGATGGCCTTGGCCGTGTCTGGCCCGTCTTCAATCGCCCAGATATTCAGATCGACATTCACCCGTGCAAGGTGCTGGTCACCCGATGCGCGGCCTAAGTATTGCGTCGATGCGCCGGACAGAACCACGCAAGGAAACTTGTCAGGCCGCGTCGATCCGGCCCGGATGCGATCAGGCTGCACAAGGTCAGTCACTGCCGGGTGCGCAAGCAGCGTGCTCCGCACGGCTGTCTGTAAGGCGAGACTAGGTTCGATCATTTCGCACCGGCTTTCTTGATGGCTGCGCTGATTGCGCGGTTGATCCGATTGACGACACGGGCTTTGGCGATACGGAAACCGGGGCGCATGAATGGCTGCGCTTCATGGTGAACAGTGCCAAATTCTTGCATATGCCCCGTGCGCACATCGGGGTTGCCGGCTGTCACCAGCGCCTGATTAGGCGCGGCGGTCACTGATCCACCGCCCACGGCATAAGGCGGCGTTGTCTCACCGGGGCCGGTGACAGCGATGGACGCTTTAAGATCGCCCTCATCGACCGGCACGAGTGCCCGCATATTCGCTGCAACTTCCTCCGCGCCCTTAGCAAGTGCGGGGCGAACGCCTGCCAGCACCTCATGCGGTATCGCAAGCAGGCGCTTTTCCAGCTCAGCTGACCCTTTAAGACGCGACATGACCGGTCACACTTTCACGGTAGGGGCTGATCAACTCAAGGACGCCGAACGGCACTGCGCTCAGGCGCACCTCGCTGGCACTCTCGCGCTGGCCATACCAATAGGCCGCAAGCTGCAATGCGGCTTCGGTCAGCGACGCGGGGATAGGACCGTGATCGGCAAAGGGGGTGCCGGTGAAGTTGCCGATCCATTCTTCGGCCACCGCAAGCTTGTGCGCCAGCAGCGCATCGTCATAGTCGTGGTCGAAATTCAGCTGTGCCTTGAGCAGCGCTAGCGATGTGGTGGTCATACGATCTTATCCTGAAAAGTTATATTCGGTGTCTCTTGTGCGACTGTCCCCCCGCCGGTCCCCTTAGAGCGGCCAAAGTTCTCACCTGCCCCCCTCATCGTGCTTGGCCGTCCGACAGAACGAAGGCTGAGCCTTTTCGTTGGACGAGTGCCAGCGACAATCTCTTGCGGCGTCGGTGCCTCTGCTATTCGCTTGATCAAGCGCTCACGGGTTGCGACCGGATCTACACCGGCGAGTGAGCACACCATGTCAAAGTCAGTGTTCTGGACCGTGAGATATTTGCGATTGCGCTCAATCTCATGAATGCGCGTGGCGCGGCTCTTGCTGGCAGACGAAGTGCCGGTGAGCGCGTCGCTGATCGCCAAGGATAGCACTTCACACCAGAGGGCTTGATCCGAGTTCACAGTGTGCGCTCCAGCCGTTGCTTGTGGCGGTTGTGGCAAGGGGCGCAGAGGCTCTGCCAGTTGCGTTTATCCCAGAACAACATCATGTCGCCTTTGTGCGGCGTGATGTGGTCCACCACAGTTGCCAAGGCATTGCAGCCGGGATGTGAGCAGAGAGGGTTGAACTGCAGCCATTCCTTCCGGGCAGCTTCCCACTGGCGCGTATAGCCACGCTGGCGCGCGCTGGGCCTGTTTGCATCATGGCGCTTGTTCCGCGCACGGGTGGCCGCAACCCTGCAGGCACAGCGCACACCGTGCGCTACAATGGCACCACAGGTGCAGAGGTGCGGCGGGCGGCTCATGTCATCTTCGCTTTCAAGGCGCGCAGCCCTTCTCGATCAAAGTCAGGATCAAGGCCAGCGTCGATGTTCGCCTGTCGCTGATCGCTGTTCATGGTAGGTGCGCTGGTATCTTGGTCATCTCCACCGCCATGAACGGCTTTGAGCTGATTAACGTGACCGTCAAAGGCGTTCAGGATTTCCGGCAAGGTCGCGTTCCAAGCGGTGTCTGGCGTCCAGCCAAGCCAGCCGGTCGCCAGTTTGTAGAGGTCTGCATACAGGTCAGCCCATGCGACTGCCTTAGCTGCAGGTGCCTTCGCGGCCTCGCCCGTGATCTTTTCAGATGCCGGGGTCATCAGCGCTGTGAGAAGTGCGAAGGCTGGTGCAAGCGTGACCTGCTGGACCGTGCGCAAGGAAGCGCCAGACAGGGCGTTAAGCACTGTCTGAGCCGCCGCACGGTCAGGTGCTGCATACCGAATAATCTCGCGGATCGTCGCGGTGTCAAATTCATGCAGCTTCGAAAGCAGGGCGGGAAACCCGCCGTGCAATGCCTCAAGGTGCGTCGCGGCACGCAGCGACGGTTTGAGCCAAACGGTGTTGCCACCGTAGGCCAGAGCGATGTCAGAGGCGTGCCGCTGCATCATCTTATGCCGCGCACTTCAATTTGATGAAGCGATCAGGGTGCGTCACGTCTGCGCCGACACGCTTGCGGGCATGGAAACGCACCTGACCATTCACAGCAAGGCTGTAGGGGTCACGCAACGTGGTCAGGCCCACGCGATCAATAATCCGGTAGCCCTGCATGTCGCCAAACAGGATCGGGTAAGTGCCCGCGCCGATATCGTCCATATCCGGCATTTCAACCACCGGACGGCCAAGCAGCGTCGAAGGTGCGCCAGCGGTGATCGGATCAAGCACGAGATAGCGGCCATTGCCATCCTTCCACTGCCGGACGATGGCCAGCGTGTTGCGGTTCATCATCCAGACACCGGACTGCGCGTAAGTCGTGGCAATCTTGTGATACATCGCGATCAGCACGTCAGCAGGGTTTGACGCGGGGAAGTTTGCCGCGACGCCGGTTTTCAGCTCGGCAATGCCAGACGCGGCCATGATGCCGAACGGCTGCCCAGCGCCGGTGCCTTTGACGAATGCCAGCCCTTCTGTCCTCGCGAAAGACTCGGCGAAGTCAGACAGCAGCTCACCTTCAAGATTATAGGCGTTGTCTTCAAGCAGCGCGTTCGACACGTCCGTGAATGTCGCCAACTCGTGCGGTGTCATTGTCACCTGTTCAAACGTCATGCCGGATGCGGTGCGGCTGGCGATCTCGGCAACCCACGTTGCAGAAGTGCCGGTGACGCGGCGCGGATAAACGATTGACGGTGCGCTGATCGAAATGACCTTGGCATAGGACCGGATCGGGCTGAACTCTGTCAGCAGCTTGATCAGTTCACTGCCAAACTCTTGCGGTGCCAGATAGCCCGCGCTGGCGTCATTTGCGACGGTCAGGGCTTTGACTTCCTCTGGAGCGATCCGTTCGACACCACGGCGCAGGAAGTTACCAAACGCCTTGGTTTCGGGGTCTGTGACCGGGCCAGTGATGTGAACGCCTTGCGGGCGGTTTGCTTTCGCTTCGATCTTATCCAGCCGGGATTTGATTTCGTCGAAAGCTTTGGTGTCCAACTGGGGCGCGTTGGCCGGTGCAGATGGATTGATCGGATCTTCGATAGTTTCGGTATTCATGTTTTGTTCCTTAGTAGGCTTTGCGGTGCCGTCCGATTTCAGGGAAGTGATCTGTGCGCCCGGATGGCACGGCACAGCGACAACAGAGATTTCATGCAGGGACAGCGCGGTGATCGTGCGGCCCTTGGCGCGGGGTGTTGACTTGGTGGTGACAAAGCCAATGGATAGTCCTGATACAGCCTTCGCGCTGATCATCGCATGCACTTCCCGCGCACGCGCTACATCGTCGATCAGCAGACGGCCCTTCACGATCAGACCCGCTTCGTTTTCTTCGATCTGATCCCAAACGCCGATGACCTGCCCCTGATCGTGGGCAAAAAGCATCGGCAAAGTGACCGGCGCGGCAATCGCGCCCTTTTCGATTACGTCACCAACACGGTCAGCGCTTCCGAACGGCCAAGCGATACCTTCGATCAGCCCTTCGGGCGTGACGGTCAGATCAGCCTTAAACTCTAAACGGGTGGTCATGCTGCGGTGTCTCCGTTTGCCGGGGCGGCTGTGCCGTTCCAGCGGGCGTCAAGAATATCGAGTGCCAGGGGGAATGTTTCAGCCATCGGGCGATTGCGCGCATAGGTATCGACAAGCTTCATGGCCTGTTGCGGGTGCATGCCCGCGCCGATCAGACCAAGCCGGATGACGTGGGCCAGATCGTCAGATTTGAACAGCATCGACACGGCGCGTTGATAGAAAGCGCCGATGCCGGTTTCGGTCAGGCGCTCTAATTCGGTGATCATGTCGTCGGTCAGTGTGAAGTCGTGTTCGGCGATGCCAAAGAATGCGCGGTGCGTGATCATGCTGCGTCAGCCTCTGGGGCCGGGGCAGATGCGCCGGACGTGGTGTAGGGGTTGGTAAGGCTGTTGCCTTCGGCCAGCGGTGCAAGGTTCAAACCGCTGCGCACCTCATTCGCCGTCATCGCGCCCATGCTGCGATACTGGCCATAGGCACCCGCGCGGGCCGTGGCATTGGTGGTCAACAGATCGTCAGTGACAAATTCGATGTAGAATGCTGCCCGATCTTCTGGCGTGAACAGGACACGGGCGTATGCCCATGCCCAACTGACCAGCCACGGCTTAAGCGTGATCGCATAAAACTGGCGCGCCATCTCTTCGGTGTTGGACCATGTGCCGCGCGTCAGCTCGAACAGCATTGTTGGGGGCACACGAAAGACGCGGGCGATCTCGCGTATCTGTTCAAGCCGGTTCTCTGCGAACTGCGCGTCGGCAAGGGTCATAGAAAGCTGATCGTAGCTCATGCCCTCGTCCAAGATCGCGGTGCCGCCGGCGTTGCGCCCCGCATGAGTGTTGAACCAAGAAGCCGCGATCTTTTTCTTGGCCTCTACGTCCAGCACCTTTTCGCTTTTGATGATGCCAGAGGGGCGCGCGCCATTGGCAAACAGGCTGGCGATGTGCTGTTCGAAAGCAAGACTGAGGGCGATAGCCTCACGGCCAAGGGTGATCGGTGAGACGCCACCAAAAGGCTGGATATGCAGAATATCGCGGTAGCTGTAACGGCGCGGTCCCTGATCAGTCTGAACGATGTAGAACGGTTCGCCGTCTGGCTCGTGATCTATCCGCACACTGGCAGGATCAATCCGATGCAGCTCAAAGGGTGCGCCATCTGTCAGCCTGACAACTTGGGCGTAGCCATTCCCGGTCAGCAGCGCGTCGATGGTCAGGTGTTCACGCAGCTGCCCTGCAGAGGTCCACTCGTTCGCCTCGTCATGCACGAGACGGTAAGCGCCCTGCCCCTTTGCCGCTTCTTTCGTGTCGGTCAGATGGACCTTAGCAGGCATAGCTCCAATGGTCTCAGAGATCAGCGCCACGGCACAGGCAACGGCTGGAACGCGCAAGGCTGAGTTGCCGGAGACATAAATGCCAGTAGCCGTTGGAGTTGCACCAAACAGCCCAAAGGCGTCTGGCTCAGTCAAGCTCAGGGCTTTGGTTTCGCGCTTGCGAAAGAAACGGTCGATGAGTGGCATTCAGCATTCCATACAGGGTGGTATCTATATACCACACCACTGAATCGCTGTGAATCCAATAAATGTAATATTATTACATAATTTTGTGCTATTTAATTTTTGGTAAAAAGCATTAAATTAAACTAGAAAATATTTGAAGGAGGGAAACCTGTATGGCCAAGCGCGAGACTTATTCGACAAACATCCAATGTGGTGACTGCGAATCGAAGGGAACAGGAACATTTTCAGAACTCGAAAACCCAGTTTATGCAAAAGGTGGCAACCTCCAGCGGAGGACTGAAAGCGTAAACGAGGGCTTTTCGATGGATACAAGAGGAACAAATGGAATTATTTGTGATGTTTGTGGCAGTTCTAATGTCGATCAAGTTTGATTGAACCAATTAGCTATATCAAATTTTGATCGACATTTTTCCAAATTTCTCAACTTAAATCGAACCGCCACCGAACCGAGTCTATTTTTCCAGTTTAAAGTGGGGAAGTTTTGAAATTGCATCGGCTTTAGTCTTTATGGTTACGTCACCATAATGATCCGATGCGGTTCTTCCCGCGTGTCCCTGAATGCCGTCGGCAACACGATCAGAGATACCCAGTTCGCGGCATTGCGTTTTAAATCTGTGCCGCCAAGCGTGGTTTGGCTGAATGCTCTCGGGCACCAGCCCGTCCTTGCGCAACCAGTCTGACAGTTTATTCGAGACGATCACAGCCGCACTTCTGAATTTCTCTGGTTTGGTAGCATTGTGGAACAGTGGGCCTTCGTCAGCATCTTCGACGAATTTGACGAAACCCTCGGAAACTATCTGTGGATGTAACGGCACATCTCGGTAGCCACCCGATTTGACAGTGCCAGCATCCGGCGTGATCCGAGCGACCCAATGTTCACCCACCTTGGTCACGTCCTCTTTTCGCAACTGAATGATCTCTGAAACCCGCGCACCGGTAAACGCACAGATGATCGGCACCCATCGCTTCACGTTTGCCATCTGCGTAGATTCGCGCACCCGCCCGAACTCGTTCGGAGTTGATTGATAAGTGCGTGACGCCTTCAATACCTTCTTGGCTTCGTCATCGGTGTATCCTCGTTCACGGCCATACACTTTGCGCGGTTTTGGCTGTCGCACTGCCGCGGCCACGTTCTCGGGCAACCGATCATTTTCTACAGCCCAAGCCATCACGGATTTCAATGCTGAGAGGTATATATCGTTCACCGTCTTTGGCGATAGCGTTTTCATAAGGTGATCTCGCCAAGCCAGCACGTCTTTCTTAGTGACGCGACCAGCGTCGTTGTGCTTGAGAAACTTGCGCAGGTTTTCGATCACCGGGCGCTGGCGCTGTCCCTTGTCGCGCATGAAACCTGCCTGCATGCGACTGTTCAAATAATCGGCCCAAAGGCCGGTCAAGCTGACTGGTGCAGGCGCTTTTTCAGCCTGCGCGGCGTCCTTAATTATCGGTGCCGCAGGCGTGCCGGTGTAATCACCTTCATCACGCTCAGCGACGCGCGCCAGCGCTTCTAGCTCTGCGCTGCACAAGGCCCGAGCGATCACCCGCCATTCATCGCTGCCATGCACCGCATCGATATTCCCAGCTGCCCTGAATCTTTCGAGCTGATCACCGATGACCGACTGCAGCTCATCATCACTACAGCGGCCTGCTACTGCTTGGCGCAGTTGATAAACGTAAAGATCATCAATGCCGGTGTTAGCGTATCGTGAATCATTTCGCAGAAGGTCGTCGAACGCCAAACGCTGATGGTAGTGGCTGAGAGCGATTTGGTCTGGTGCCAGCGGATACCGAGCTTGGGCTGGCTTCTGCCGCCCTTGCGACGCTTCGCGCTCCGCTAGCGCGATCTGGTGCTGCAGCTGCGCCACAGCTCCGGGCAGGAGCTTGAGGGCCTGCCTGTAGTCCGCCCCTAGCGGGCTGCGAAGCTCGGTCTTACCGACGATACCGCGGAGGTCTTTTGGGACGACGAGGCGTGCGTGATACCGCCCGGACCGGTTGATGAGATGCCTGATCTTGCCAGCCATGGTAAACCCGTTTGTAACCAAAACTGTAACCGTTGAACGGACTTCCAGCCTTATTTGCAAGGGTATTGTTAGTTATCAATAAGTTGAAGTGGTGCGGGTGAAGGGACTCGAACCCCCACGACAAAGTCGCCAGAACCTAAATCTGGTGCGTCTACCAATTCCGCCACACCCGCATTGCGCGTTCACTATCAAAGAAATTTCCCAGTGGCGAGGGGGAAAAACGCGCATGACGTATAGTTTTTATCACCTGCCACGCGTGCCTGCACCCGACGGCCGCTAGAGGTCCAGCGCCTTGAAGACGCGGGGGATTTCTTCGACCAGATCTTCGGCGATCAGCCCCGGTCCGAACTGACGTGCTGCCTCTACATGCAGCCACGTGGCGTATTGCGCCGCCTCGAAAGGCGCGATGCCGCGGGCCAGCAGACCGGTGATCATGCCCGACAGCACATCCCCCGCGCCGGCGGTGGCAAGCCACGGGGCCGCGCGATCGCCCGTGCCGTGATGCGCGGCAACGCGGCCGTCGGGATGCGCGATCAGCGTGGTCGCCCCCTTATACAGAACAACCGCCCCCGCCTTTTGCGCCGCCATCAGACAGGCC
>Ga0207883_1000172_pt1 | contig 27255 bp, 26 predicted proteins | sample MalvirmetaMSP109_FD_184229 | JGI IMG/M metagenome (GOLD analysis project Ga0207883, IMG submission 184229) | Marine viral communities from the Deep Pacific Ocean - MSP-109 (SPAdes) | ecosystem: Environmental > Aquatic > Marine > Oceanic | place: Pacific Ocean | collected 2011-05-21 | reverse complement strand
GCACGCAAGTTGGTGATAGAATGTTGACGGTGCGATCGGCAGCACCCTGCAGATCGACTCGACACCGTAAACAACGCGCTGATCCTCAATGAAGGCGATCATCGCTTCAGTGGGCGGTCGAGTTCCGCCTGCGCAAAATAAGCTGACGCCTTACGCAGTATCTCGTTGGCCTGACGCAATTCCCTGTTCTCTCGTTCGAGAGTCTTGATCCGGTCGCGTTCCTCGGTTGTCACGCCATCACGCATGCCGCTGTCCTTCTCGGCCTGCTTGACCCATCCGCTCAAGGTCTGGGGAATACATCCGATCTTGGGTGCAATGGCCGCAATCGCGCCCGCCTGCGTTTCGTATGAGCCTTGATGCTCGAAGACCATCCGGACCGCACGCGCGCGAACCTCAGGTGAATAGCGATTTGCCATTTTGCTTTTTGTCATAACCATCATCCTTACTTAAGTTGATGGTCTCCGACAAACTCGGGGCGATTCATACTGACGCCCAACCGTTCCGAAACCTCGCGAACGGCATACCCCCGCACTGTTATCTGATGGACGGCATCGCGCTTGAAGTCTTCACTGAAATTTGGCTTCCCCATAACGGCCTCCTTGCTTCAAAGTTAGGGAAAAAAGCGTCTACAAATCTAGGGGCTATTCAAATTTCAAAAGTCCCTCCACAGCCGATTTTTGACCTTGTTCGGGTACGCAGTATTTGTTACTGCTCGAAGTTGAGCGATGTGGAATATATCCTCATCATCACCTTTGCATCAAACAAGGCGCCCCGCAGGCAGTCCTTGTGCGGTAGCCTGAGAAAATCTCGAAATGACCAGCAGACGTACCAAGCTACAAGAGGACACACATTTTCGCGTACTTCGACTTCTGCAAGAAAACCCTGAAATATCTCAGCGTGAACTGGCCGAGGCCGTCGGTGTTAGTGCCGGTGGGATCCACTACGTGCTGAATGCCTTGATCGACAAAGGGCTGGTGAAGTTGGGGAATTTCTCGGCGGCGGAAGACAAGCGACGCTATGCATACGTTTTGACGCCGAAAGGCATCGCGCGGAAGGCCACGCTGACGGGAGCGTTTTTAGTAAGGAAGATAGCTGAGTACGAAGCATTGCGGGAAGAAATCGAGACGCTCAAGGCTGAAGCGCCCGAAAATGCCGCTAAGTCGACACAGCACTGAGTGCGCTATTTAAGAAGTGAAATATGAAAATTGAAAAAGCGGTATTTCTAGTAGCCAGTTTGGGTGCGCGTTGTATTACAGCCACCAATGCAATGATTTACAAAAATGGGGCCGATCTTCCAATATGCAGTCGCGGCCGGGATTGCCAAGAATATCTTTAGTACCGGCCGGTCCATAGGCCGCATCGGCAGCGCCTTACGACACTAGGGCAAGGCCGCCGAGGTGTTGTCCCGTACCGTTCGTCAAACGCCTCTTTGAGGACTTCATACGGGGCGATCTGCCGACCCATCAACTGACCGATTTCAATGAGCAAGGGCTCGTTGAAATACTCGCTCTCGGGATCGAACCTTAGCTCTTAGCGTCCTACGGCCGCTAAGAGCTTGGAAAAGATGTCCTTGACATACTGCGCATCCAGCTCGTCCGTAAAAACGGTAAGGTCAAGCTGTCCAACACGATTCACACCCAAGCGACGCAACTCAAGCTTGGACACCGACGCTCGGCGGTCAAAGCTGAAATTGCGGACTCAAATTAAGCCGTCTGGGGACTCGGGATGCGTGAGCGCAAACTGTGTCCACAACCTCATTTCGAGCAACTGTTTCGCACTAACTGACGGTGAAATGGGAATTTAACATGACGAAAACACGAAGGTCTACTTAGAATGAAAATTGCAGTTGTTGGCTTAGGTTATGTTGGCTTATCAAATGCTATCATTCTGGCTCAGTCAAACACCGTTGTCGCGGTGGATTTGTCAGAAGAGCGCGTGGCAATGGTAAATGATAAAATAAGTCCGATTATGGACACGGAGCTGCAAGAATTTTTGTTGAAAAAACCGTTGAACTTGACCGCCTCAACCGATTTGTTAGCCACGGTCAAAGATGCCAGATACGTTGTGGTTGCTACCCCGACGGACTATGATCCGACCACCAATTTTTTCGACACTTCTTCTGTCGATGCTATTACCAAAACGGTGCTAGAAGCCAATGGAAGTGCAGTAGTAGTGATCAAGTCGACTATTCCGGTTGGGCATGTGCGCAAACTTCGGATTCAACTAAAGAGCGATAGGATCCTGTTCAGCCCAGAGTTTCTACGTGAAGGGCGTGCACTTTATGACAACCTGAATCCCAGCCGAATCATCGTAGGTGATAAAAGCGCGAGAGCGAGTGAATTTGCTAAGCTTCTGGCGGATGGTGCTCAATCGCAAGGTGTTCCAATCGTGCATACCGACCTTGAAGAAGCGGAATCGATCAAGCTATTTTCGAATACCTATCTCGCGATGCGCGTAGCGTTTTTCAATGAACTTGACAGTTACGCCATGGCGGACGGACTGGACAGCCGCCAAATCATCGATGGTGTCTGCCTGGATCCGCGCATCGGAACTCACTACAACAATCCGTCTCTTGGCTACGGAGGTTACTGCCTACCAAAAGACTCGAAACAGCTTCTGGCAAACTTCTCAAATGTTCCGCAAAACCTTATAAAAGCCGTCGTCGACGCTAACAGAACCCGAAAAGATTTCCTTGCAGATCGCATTCTAGCCATGAATCCTAGGGTTGTCGGTATCCATCGTCTAGTGATGAAGTCGAGATCCGACAATTTCCGTCAATCCGCCATCCAAGGAATCATGAAACGTATTAAGGGCAAAGGCGTCGAGGTGATCGTATATGAACCAATGCTAGAAGATAATTTCTTTTTCAACTCACGCGTTGTTTCTGATCTCGCAGCTTTCAAGTCCGAGGCGGATTTAATCGTGGCCAACCGTATGTCTCAAGACCTCGAGGATGTACGTGATATAGTCTTTACCAGGGATCAGTTCGGTGGGGACTGAAGCCTGGATTAAATCGCAGCTGGTTAGCCGGCGTCAGGCTCGCAATCGGAGCCTTCGGATGGCGCTCTTGACGACAATCCTTGCACGGATGTCAGGCGTTTTGCTTCAGGTGATCAGCTTACCGATCGCCGCAATGCAGCTGGGTGCGGCTGGGTTCAGTATTTATGCCATGCTGGGTTCGCTCTTGGCGGCTATGACGCTGTCCAACCTAGGGATCGGACAGGCAACAACGCTCCACATGTCACGAGTTCTAGCGGTTGGCGAAACAAATACTGGCCGCGAATTGTTCATGGCTTCGCTCTGCGTGCTTGGGGGGATTGCGACTGCCGTCACTGCTCTGGCGGTTCTTCTGATCCTGCTGTCGCCGTTAATCCCCCTCATTTTTGCACAATATATCGACGAACTTCCTGCGCCGGTTGGACCCGCCTTGTTTGTCTGCTTCGTGTTTCTAGCAACTCAACTGCTTTCAGTTTTCGAGGCTGCTCAGCTCGCGCAGCAACGCCAACATCGCTTGAATATAGCACTGGGCATCGGTAGCTTGGTTGCTGCGGCAGCGGTATGGTTCGCCGCCACTACGCGGCCGGACGTGTTAAGCATCCTGATCGCGGTGCATCTACCCAGTATCGCCGCCCGTTCGTTCAATGCTGCCCGAGTATGGGTCGACATTTCTCCCAAACGTCGCGATTTGACAGCTGCCCGATGCTACGTGCGCGATATCCTGAAAGATGGACTTAAATTTGTCTCAGGTACCAGTTTTGCGAATTTCCTGTGCCATCCGTTCAGCGTCCTGGCGGTAGGGTTTTTCGCAATGCCGCTAAGTTCCGCCTCATTCGCAGCTTTGATGAATGCCATTATCCTAGCTTCATCAGTCAACAGTCTGTTCGTAACACCCTTACGGGGGGCCATTCCCGAAGCCCTGAGAAGTGGCGATCATACGTGGTTGCGAATGGCCATGTTGCGCATGTACGGGATTAGCGCGATCTATGGTCTGATTGTCTTTGTCGTCTTAGCCGTCACAGGCGAACGTCTCTTCGAAATCTGGTATAGGGGAGCTGTTGACCCGCAAGCGTCTGAACTACTAGGCGCTGGTTTGTATTTTGTGGTTCTGTCGATCGAAGTCACAAACTTCACTTATCTTTCAAACGTCGGGCTTTTGCCCGCAGCCTCGCGCGCGATGCTAATCAAGGGGGTTTGCTCCGCGATTGCAGTCCTCTTGGTAAGCTATCTGGGATATTTCTATCTAGCTTTCTGGGTGTTACTTGTGGCTAATATCGTTTTTGCTCTAATCCCCCACATGACGATGATGATTGCCGCTTCTTCTCAAGCAACTCAGGATGAACATGAACGCTGAACAAGAGCACCCCATGCAGAAGGTTTTTCTCCTTACAAGTGCCCCAGCGCATCAAAACGGAATCGGGTCTATATTCCTTCGGGATATCCTTGCGGCGGCACCGGAACTTGACGTGTATTGGCGTGTCGTCGAACCTTACATGCTTGGCTCTATCCGCTCCCGTAGAGGGCTTTTCTGGCGCGCACTGACCGCGGCATTCTCGCGGATGGGAATCCTGAATGACGCCCGGCTTCACCTGTTTCAGTTCCGCCAGTTGAGGAGAATGGCCGACCAGATCGAACAGGAGTACAGGGCCTCGGGAGCTTCGAAAATCTGGGTAACAACCTCCAGTCCTGAACTTATACTTTTAGCGCAGGTGCTTGCGCAACGCGCCATCTATATTTGCGTTACCGTGTGGGATGCCCCAGAATACCTAATGCAGAACCTTCGAATGTCGAAACGGACCCAGGCAAGGGTCATCGAGCGTTTTTGGCTACTTCTTCGCCAAGCCCGCTCCTGTAGCGTGGTCAGCGACAACATGAAAACTGAGTATTCAATGCGCACGCCTGATTTGCCAATAGTATATTTGCGTCACGGAATCGCGCAAATGCCGGCAGTGCCTAAAAGTCATATGCCGTCGCGCGTGTTGCGCATGGTCTTTGCGGGATCCCTCTACTCTAAAAAAGAATGGAACGCGCTGGTCCAGGCGCTGGTTGATGCGAACTGGATGGTCGCCGGTCGAAAAATACAACTAGAATTCGTCGGCCATTTTCCCATGAGAGAGGCAAAGCGGCCCAAGGAATTAGTTATTCATCCCGCGATGCCGCTAGATGAAGTTTTAGCATTCATGGCTCGTGCCGATATAGGGTACTTGCCCTATTGGCTGGACCCAGCAAGAGCGTTCGCCGCCCGCACCTCCTTTCCAGGCAAAATGACGGCATACTCAGCGTCAGGTCTCGCCATTTTCCACCATGGCCCCGAGTTCAGCAGCGTTAGCGATTTTTTGGCACGTTATCCGTATGGGGTCGTATGTAATTCGTTTGCTACTGAGGCGATCTTGAATAGGTTGGATGCGCTCATACAAAACATCGGCACTGAGCCCATGCGGAGTGCCCGCGATGCCGCGATGGCGCAGGAGTTATCGGACGCGGCTATGTTGCGCGGCGTCCGACAACTCCTTGGGGCACCCGCAACTAGGCATTGGAAGACCAAATGAAACAGCCTTTCCCTTACCAGGTGATTGTGATCCAGCCAGTTGTGCCGAGCTATCGCAATGGTTTTTTTAACGGGGTGGCCTCGATCCTCGGCAGTTGCTTCACGGTGCACGCATCAGATCTTGATATGGGCGTGCTTACCGAGCAGACCGAGGTCGAGTCTTGGCGCAGAAAACTTGGCCCGATGGTCAGGCTGGGCCCAGGTATCGAATGGCAGTGCGGCGCAATGTCGGTCCCGATTAAGCGCGGTGATATAGTCATCGTGTCAGGCGCTCCGCGATGTCTCTCAAACATTGCGGTTCTGCTCAAGGCCCGTATGCATGGTGCGCAGACCGTATGGTGGGGACAATTATGGTCAGCAACATCACGTTGGCCGCGCTTCATTCTGCGGCTGGTATTGATGCGCCTTGCCAGCTCGGTGATCTTTTACACCGATGCGGAAGTTGCGGCTTACAAAGCCCACTTCAGTCGTTGGGACGGCCGTGCCGTCGGCGCACTGAACAACGGGATCGACGTCAGGCCGATACGAACCCGTCGCGTCCCATACGATGTAACACTACGACCCAAGGATATACTATTCCTCGGGCGATTGACCGAAAAAGCACAGCTCTCACTCCTGTTGGAAGCCATGACTGCGGCGTGCCTTAAGGATGCAACTCTGCATGTGGTTGGTGACGGCCCTGACCAAGGTGGCTTGCAGGACTGGGCAGGGGAAAACGGACTTCAGGGGCGAGTGATTTGGCATGGTGCCACGGTGAACGAGAGCGAGATAGCAGACATTGCAAATCAATCGGCAGCTTTCTGCTATCCCGGCGGCGTTGGATTAAGCCTAATACACGCGATGGCCTATGGTCTACCAGCAGTGGTACATGATGACCCAGACCGACACATGCCGGAAATTGCTGCGTTTAAACACGGCGTAACGGGAACGCATTTCAAAAAAGGGGATGCAAATTCTCTAGCTAAGACTCTGGCTGCACTATTGGCTGATCCGACCGCTCGTGAGTGTATGTCCAAAGAAGCCATCTGCCGCGCAGATGATATATATAATACCGACAGAATGGCACTTCGGTTCGTAGACTTTGTGCGGAATCGCGCATCGGAGCAAACTCAATGAAAATTAGGCGCGCTCTAAGCTATATTCGCGATCACCAAAATTTCTTAGCAATTTCGACCTCTCTAGTTGTTGTATCTTTCAATGTATTTTCCATAGCCGTCCCGAATTATGTTAACGGCGTTTATGTTGCGATTATCTTTTCGAAGTATTTCTTTACAGGATACTTAAAATCGTTCGAACTGTCGCTGGCAGTTTCAATGCTAGCATTGTTTGCAATACCAGCTGGCCTTTCTGTTTTCGGATCAGAAGGTCAATATGTTGTGCTTCTTGCCGTCGCATACATTTTCACTGAAGTATTGCGCGCAGTTTCAAACCGAATGAATAGAAGGCTTTCGCATCACACCCCGAGAAACAAGAAATTCAATTTGTTTCTTTGGGCCTTTCTAATTGCCATCGTTGTGGTGGGATGGCAGTTTCGCTTTGGTTTGGGATCAACAATTAATGTATTTATATTTTTCCTGCCTTTCGCTGCATCCTTAGTGGTGATGGAAAGATCTATTGACACTATATCAATAGCGAAAATATATCTCTTAGCAGCTGCGTATTTTATCTTAATCCTATACTATTCGATGTTTTTTTGGAGCGGCTTCGGTCGTCTTGTGATTAGTGCATACATCATGATCCCGATTCTCATCATCAATCAACACAGGGATATAGGTATACGAGCTTGGCAACTAACATTGATCATCCCTTCAGCGCTAGTTGGAGCGTTTGTACTGCGATTTCAAGAAAGTGACCTTCAACGGTTGATGGAGGATTCTTGGGTTTCCCATCTGACGCTCACACGTGAAATGCTTGATACGCTAGGTTCTCGTGAGCCAGCTGGATTTTCTGGCTATATTGACCAGTACCTTTTGCTTTTTCTCCAATGGGTACCGAGGTCCATTTGGCCTACTAAGCCTGTGGGCGTGGGCCTGACTTTCGTTGACGACTGGATTGGGCGCGAAGGTTTTGATATTGGGCATAGCGTCGCGCTTGGTTTCATGGGGGAAGCTTTATGGTATTTGGGGTCAAGCTTTGTGTTTGGCTTAGTGTTCATTTTCTTTACCATTATCTTGTTAAGGTTTTTTGCTGGAGTATTAGATAGGGGCGGATACACATTAGTCGCCGTTGTCGACAGTTTTTTACCTTCCTTTTTCTGGGGGGGCATGGGAACATATGGTTCGCGTTTTTGGTTTTTCTTCTTACCCATGCTTTTTACCATGTACCTCCTGCGCTTTCGTGTGCGAGGAAAAATGGGTTATAGGACATGATTGAAAAACCGAAAATCCTGCTGTTAATCGGCGCGTTTCTACCTGGCTACAAGGCAGGCGGGCCGGTTCCGAGTGTGGCCAATATGGTGGCGCGCCTCAGTGACGACTTCGACTTCCATATTCTCACTAGGGATCGTGATCTTGGTGACACGGTGCCCTACAGAGATGTCCCAACAGATCGATGGATCAGTGCCTATGGCGCGCATGTGCGATATTGCTCTCCTGCCATGCAGGGGCTTAACTCGCTTGCGTCAGTCATACGTGATACACCACACGACCTTTTGTATCTAAATAGCTTCTTCTCAACCCGGTTCACAGTAATGCCGCTTTTCATCCGAAAGCTAGGAGGCTTGCCAAAGAAGCCAACCATCCTCGCTCCACGCGGAGAATTCTCGTGTGGAGCCTTGGCACTCAAAAGGGGCAGGAAACGGGCCTATATAGGCACTGGAAAGGCCTTGGGGCTGTACAATGACCTTCACTGGCATGCAAGTACCGAACACGAAAGTCGCGATATCCAGGTGGCACTGGGCGCGCAACCTAGCACAATTACGACGGCCCTCGATCTATCCTATGCCTTACCTGCAGAGCCGCCTCCTCATCACTCTCGAGCGCCAGGGGAGCCTCTGCGGCTTCTGTTTCTATCGCGCATATCTCCAATGAAGAACCTTGGATTTATATTTGAGGTTTTGTCAGGAATGGAGTTGCCCATTGCATTGTCGATTATCGGCCCTGAGGAAGACGCCGCATACAGCGCGCACTGCCGTGAAATGGCCACACAACTGCCCCCCTCTATCTCGGTAAAGTGGGGCGGCTCAATTGCGCCGCAACAGGTCCCACAGGCCATGGCCGAAAATGACCTATTTATACTCCCCACTCGTGGCGAAAATTTCGGCCACGTCATTGCCGAAGCCCTCGGCGCAGGAACGCCGGTGCTGCTATCCGACACCACGCCTTGGCGTGGGCTCAAAGCGCTTGGCGTTGGCGACGATCTACCCCTTGGTAACCCAGAGCTTTTCCGCGACGCCTTGCGCGCCGCATGGCATCAAAGCCCCGCTGAAGCTGCCAAAATGCGACGTCGCGCTGCACTCTATGTACGCAAGCGCCAGAAAAGCGGCTCAGATATTGAAGCAAACATTAATCTATTTCGACGAGCGCTGTCAGCTGGCCGAATTGCGAACACGAAGTATTGAAAGGTTGGGTTAAAATGAAAATCAACAGCGTTCTGATCACCGGTGGCACCGGGTCATTCGGTAAGACCATGGTCGACGATCTTCTCGCAAAAGGAGTTTCCGAGATACGCATCTTGAGCCGTGACGAGGAAAAACAGGACATGCTACGCAACAGTCTGCGCAGCCCCAACGTTCGTTTCTTTATTGGCGATATCCGCGATCGCGAAAGCGTAGATCGGGCGGTGACCGGCGTGGACTGTGTTTTTCACGCCGCTGCCCTCAAACAGGTGCCCTCTTGCGAGTTCTTTCCTATCGAAGCCGTACGTACCAATATCCTTGGGTCCGAGAACGTTATCCGTGCGTCGGTGAACGCTGGTGTTCGCTCCGTAGTATGTCTTTCGACCGACAAGGCAGTGCTGCCGGTCAACGCAATGGGCATGTCCAAGGCAATGATGGAAAAACTGGCACAGGCGATGGCCAGGTCGCTCGGGCCCGATGCTGCAACGAAGGTCTCGATGGTGCGGTACGGGAACGTGATGTACTCGCGCGGCTCAGTGATCCCTCTGTTCATCGCACAAATCAAATCTGGGCGCGCAATTACAATTACCGAACCACAAATGACACGTTTTCTGATGCCGCTGCGCGATTCCGTCGCACTCGTGCATCATGCTTTCGAAAACGCGCGTCAAGGGGATCTGTTTATACGCAAGGCGGCGGCCTCAACGATTTCAGACCTTACAAGGGCGCTAGTCGAACTGTTCGATGTGCCTGATCACCCGGTCGAAGAAATAGGATGGCGCCATGCCGAGAAGCTTTACGAAACCTTGGCGACAGCGCAGGAGCTTGGGCAATCGGAAGATATGGGTGACTACTTCCGTATTCGCATGGATGATCGCGATCTTAATTACAAAGCGTATTTCAGCGAAGGCGAGCACGAAACCGTTCAGCATGAAGACTATCATTCGCACAACACCGACCAGCTCGATATCAACGAGGTTAAGGCCCTTTTGTTGTCTCTGCCAGAGGTGCGCTCTGAGTTAGATGCATGGAAGGCTAAGAAATGAAGCTGGTCATTACCGGGGCCTCAGGATTGATTGGCTGGCACACGGCAAGTCGTATACACGCCGCAAATTGTGCAGCGCGGTTCAAAGGGCTAGATGAGCCTTTTGAATTGGTTATGCTCGATCATACCGGTTTCGAGGACGATAACCGCCTAGCTGAGGCCGTCGACGGTACGGATGGGATACTGCACTTCGCCGGTGTCAATCGCGCGCCCGGAAATGTTGTCGAAGCCGCCAACCCCGCAATTGCGAAAAGGCTCGCGGACGCCTGCAGTAGCCAAGGTACAACCCCGCATATTGTTTATGCCAACTCGACACATGCCACGAGCGACACGCCCTACGGGAGATCGAAGCGAATCGCAGGCGAAATACTCGCACGGGTCGGTGGCCCCTATACAGATTTGATTCTACCACACATCTTTGGGGAATGCGCCCGTCCCAACTACAACAATGTCACCGCGACCTTTATTGAAGCAGTGATTGCGGGACACCCCCCCGAGATTAACCCAAATGGACAAGTCTCGTTGCTGCATGCAGGTGCTGCGGCCCAAACAGCTCTTGATGCGGTCATCCATCGAAAAACAGGAGTCTTGCGTCCGAAGGCGCGCGAAATAGCGGTGAGCGAGCTCTACGCCTGCATTGAGGCGTTCCATGAAGGATACTCGGCCAACATATACCCGGATTTGTCCGATCCCTTCACCGTGGCCCTCTTCAACAGCTACCGCTCCGCATTGTATCCAGATGGCTTCGCTCAAGCCCTCACAATGAACACTGACGCGCGGGGTACCTTGTTTGAGGCAGTAAAAGGGGGAGGGGGAGGTCAGACTTTCGTCTCAACCACAAAACCGGGTATTACCCGGGGCGATCATTTTCATCTTAAAAAGGTCGAGCGCTTTCTCGTGGTTCAAGGCGAAGCAATTATACGTATCCGTAAGGTGCTAGGCGACGTAGTGTGGGTGTATCGGCTATCTGGCGACGAACCCGCCTGGGTCGATATGCCAACACTGCACACCCATTCTATTGAAAACGTCGGCGACCGGGATCTTCTCACACTATTCTGGACTCACGACCTGTTCGATCCAGCCAACCCCGACACTTTTGCCGATAAGGTATTGTAATGAAGAAAATCAAAGTGATGACGATCCTTGGCACACGCCCAGAGATCATCCGGCTTTCGCGCGTCATGGCGCGCCTCGACGACTTTTCGGAGCACATCGTCGTGCATACCGGCCAAAACTGGGACTACGAATTGAACGAAATATTCTTCGAAGAGCTCGGGGCTCGCAAGCCTGACTACTTTCTTGCCGCAGGGGGGGGATCCCTAGGTGAAACGCTGGGCAAGATTTTGTCTGAAAGTGAAAAAGTGATCACAGAAGAGCGACCAGACGCTGTAGTTGTGTTAGGTGACACTAACTCAGCTATTTCGGCGATCATGGCGCGACGGATGAAAATCCCAGTTTACCATATGGAGGCTGGCAACCGTTCATTCGACCGAAATGTCCCTGAAGAAACCAATCGCAAACTGGTAGACCACATCTCAGATTTCAACCTGGTCTATACCGAGCACGCGCGCCGACATCTTCTATCCGAAGGTTGTCATCATCGCAGGATCTACCTGACCGGTTCACCGATGAAAGAAGTGCTAGAACATTATCGCGACCGAATTGAAGCATCCGATATTTTGACGCTCCTAGACTTGAAAGACCGCGCCTATTTCGTTGTGTCGCTGCACCGTGAGGAAAACGTTGATAGCACCTCTCGTTTGGCGGCCCTAGTGGAAGCCCTCAACCAGTTAGCTGCGCAATATGACATGCCAATCATTGTTTCTACGCATCCACGCACGCGCAAACGGCTTGATGTAATTGAGGGGCTGAAGCTTGATCCGCGCGTCAAATGGTTGAAGCCCTTCGGATTCCACGATTACAACAAGCTCCAAATGCGGTCCTTTTGCGCCATTTCTGACAGCGGCACAATTGCAGAGGAAAGCTCAATTCTCGGTTTCCCCGCCATAACCCCACGCGACGCCATAGAGCGGCCAGAGGGCTTGGATGTCGGATGCATTCTGATGACGGGTCTAGATGCGTCTGTGATCCTCCAAGGGGTGGATGCGGTCACGCGCCTTTTCGCAGAACGTGAGGAGACAGGACGTGCCGCGCCGGTGCCCGCAGATTATTGCATCACCAATACTTCTGAGCGTGTGGTATCCTTGATCCTTGGGACAGCGAAGTTGTCCAATTCCTGGGATGGGATCCGCCGCAACGATTTGGAGTAGTTGCGTGATTACAGAGTGTCAGAAACGCCCGCGCCTGATTATCCTCACCCAATTCTACGACCCGGAACCTGCCTACAAGGGACAAGCATTCGCAGAGGCCATAAGGGATTTGGGCTATGACGTAGAGGTCGTGACTGGATTTCCAAATTACCCGAGCGGCAAACTTTATGACGGGTATCGGATCTACCCGATGCAGCGAAGCACGCATAATGGGATCCGGATCACACGCCTTGCGCTCTACCCAAGTCATGGCACAAGCAAAATAGGTCGCGTTGCCAACTACTTAAGCTTCTTCCTAAGCGCTTTTCTCTACCTCTCTTGGGCCGCGCGCCGGGCCGATCTGGTCTACGTGTATAGCCCACCGTTAACGGCGGGGTTAGCGGCGGCTGCTTCAAAAATCATACACCGCACTCCAGTAGTGGTAGATATACATGACCTGTGGCCCGACACGCTTCCCGCGACAGGCATGATCTCAAATCCCCGAATCCTGCATTGGATCGGCAAGGCCGCGGACTGGATGTATCGCAAGGTACAGTTTATTGTCCTACACACCCACGGCTTCCGCGAGAAGCTTCTTGAGCGAAATGTCCCAGAGGAAAAGACATATTCTGTAATTGGCTGGACACAGGAAGCCGCCCCCTTTTCCGAAAAGGGAGCCGAACCTGATGGCCTCAACATACTGGCCTCAGCCAAAGGCCTCAAGCTGCTTTACGCAGGAAATATGGGACCGGCGCAGGCTTTAGACAGCGTGCTCGACGCTGCGGAGACACTACAAAAGGCAGGCAAGGCTGATCTGATCACCTTTTGTTTCCTTGGCGACGGCATTGGCAAAGATGCGCTCGTTCAACGGGCCGAAAAACACGGCCTCAAGAATGTGATATTCCTGCCGCGTGTAGCCCCCGGGGCGGTTGGTCATTTCCTGTCTGTGGCTGATGCGCTTATAGTGCATTTGGGCGCGGATCCCTTGTTCGAAATCACACTTCCTTCTAAAATGCAGGCCTACATGTACGCAAGTAAACCGATACTGCTTGCAGTAAACGGCGAGGCCGCCGCGATGCTAAATAGGGCATCCTGTGGTGTGACTGCTACACCACAGGATGCCGATAGCATCGTTCAGGCTGCACTATCACTCGCTAAGATGAGTGTCCAAGAGCGGCAAGTGTTGGGTGACTCCGGGCGAAGCTATTACGACCGTGAACTCTCCATGTCAAAGGGCATGGCGCATTTTGCTCGCATCTTCGAAGCTGTCCGAAAACCACACCGACGTCAGTAGGTGATGTACGAGCAGCGTACTCGGACATTTTTATTGTCCCTGCCTAGACACGACATAAGATCGAACGGACATCGCAACGTCCAACTAGGATGCCCAATATTCCCTAGCCTCAGCTTCGCGAAATCCTGTGTGGTCGATTAGAACATCCTCTTAGGCTCCGACGATATATATGTTTCGACCAAATCAATATCCTCAGTCGCCGTCGAAGACCATTTGCGAACCGCGCCGTGCAGGTTATCAGATAGCGGATAATCAGTCTGTCGAGCGCTTCAACAGAAATCAGGTAGTTCATATAGTTCCCTCCGCCTTGCTGGTTCGCGGAACTTAACAATCCAACGCTATTCAGCCTGAGCGTCACTGTGACTTGCACAAAAAAAGCCTGCCATGTCAGAATGCCAAGGGCAGGGCCATTTGAAAACTGTCCAGAAAAGGCTCTGAGGTTGTGTCCCGGCTACTGAACCCGCCAATGTCCGGCGCGATCACACACATACGAGTGGTGCTGAACGGCGAAATCAACAAGTAGGCTACGGTCATGGCGCAGATTTCACAGCCCTAGGTTTGACGGTAATCGTCTCCTCCGTTTCTAAATAGAGCGCGGTGGCATTCATAGGCAGGTCGTTGCTGTATACGAAGTCTCCGGAAGCGCGTCAGTCGCAGGGTGATGAAGCGATAGCGAGAGTTGGGCAACGGAATTCAAGCTTTAACTTTTATACTGAGGGGAGCATGTTGGCCCCCGTAATTGCAGGTCAGAGAAAGACAATGCAAGATGGCCTGGGTCGGCTGAGTAAGCCGGTTAGCGTGTTAGGAGTGCGTGAATTGATAAAACGTGGGTTAGATATTTTCGGGGCTGGAATCGGGCTGATTATTCTGTCGCCCGTTTTGCTCGTCATAATGGTGATGATCCACCGCCAGATGGGAGCGCCAGTTCTTTTCCGGCAATCGCGGCCCGGCCTGCATGGCAAACCGTTTCAGATGATCAAGTTCCGCACTATGCTTAATGCTGTCGACGTCGATGGACGCCCGCTGCCCGATGCGGAGCGGCTAACAAAGTTGGGTTGGTTCCTGCGCTCTACTTCACTCGACGAACTGCCCGAGCTGTGGAATGTGCTGCTTGGAGACATGAGCCTCGTAGGCCCGCGTCCGCTCTTGATGGAGTACTTACCGCTCTATTCGTTCGAACAATCTCGCCGCCATGAGGTTCGGCCCGGCGTCACCGGCTGGGCGCAGGTGAACGGGCGCAACGTGATCGCTTGGGATGAGAAATTCGCGCTCGATGTCTGGTATGTCGATAACCGTAGCTTTTGGCTGGATATGAAAATCATCTGGACGACAATCCGAAAGGTCTTGAAACGCGAAGGGATTTCAGCCGCAGGTGAGGCGACAATGCCGAAGTTTGAGGGAGAGAAGAAATGAATCTGTACGGTGTTTATGGTGCGAGCGGTTTTGGACGGGAAATCATGCCATTGCTGCGTGCTCAGGTTGCTAAAGATCCGGATGCCCAATGCGTGTTTGTGGATGATGCCGGCGCAGACGACACCTTGAATGGCCACAGGCGCATGACATTCGATCAATTCCTCATCCATCCCGCAAAAACACGGGCCGTCACTCTTGCTATTGGTGACAGTCGTATACGCGAAAACCTTGCGGCGAAATGCGAGGTTGCAGGGGTGAATTTCATTAGCGTGCAGGCAAAAAACTGCGTGGTCCTCGACGAGACAGACACTGCGGAGGGCCTAATCTTGTGTGGCTTTGGGACCATCACTTCCAACGCCAAAATCGGCCGTCACTTTCATGGTAACATCTACTCCTATGTTGCCCATGACTGCGTGATTGGTGATTTCGTTACCTTTGCACCGGGTGTGATGTGTAATGGTAATGTTCACGTCGAAGACCATGTCTATATTGGCACAGGCGCTGTACTCCGTCAGGGCAAGCCCAGTAAGCCTCTCGTCATAGGCGCTGGTGCCATCGTCGGTATGGGCGCCGTCGTCACCCGCGATGTGCCACCAGGCGTGACCGTTGTCGGCAATCCTGCTAAACCCCTTGTCAAGGACTGACCCCATGCGAATCTACCTCTCCCGCCCCCACATGTCTGGCCGCGAGGAGCAGCGTGTGGCAGAAGCCTTCGCTTCGAACTTCGTGGCCCCTCTTGGTCCCCAGCTCGACGCATTCGAGGCGTCCGTACGGGATTACCTTGGGACAGATGTGCACTGCGTAGGCCTGTCTTCAGGATCGGCAGCGCTGCACCTTGCCCTTCGCATAGCCGGTGTCGGCCCCGGCGGGGAGGTTTGGATTTCCTCCATGACATTCGCGGGCGGTATCTTCCCCGTGAGTTACCTCAATGCGAACGTGCGTTTCTTCGATCTCAATCCGACTAGTTGGACAATCGACACATCACTTCTTGAAGAAGAACTCGCCAAGGCGGCGGCCGAAAACCGACTGCCCCAGGCTATCGTGCCCACGGACCTTTATGGCCAATCAGTCAATCTCGATGCCTTGGAAGGGCTTGCTGCGCAATACGGGGTCCGCTTGATCGTCGACAGCGCCGAAAGCCTAGGTGCGACCTACAAGAATGGTCGCAAAGCCGGCACCGGCGGCGACGCCGCGATCCTGTCTTTCAACGGCAACAAGATCATCACTACTTCGGGCGGCGGCATGCTGGTGACTCGTCACAAAGATTGGGCCGATGAGGCACGTTTTCTAGCATCCCAAGCACGCGACCCGGCACCGCATTACGAGCATTCGACTTATGGCTACAATTACCGCCTTTCCAACATTTGTGCGGCAATCGGGCTGGGCCAGATGGATGTACTCAACGAAAGGGTCACCCGACGCCGCGAGATATTCTCCCGGTACAAATCAGCTCTTTCCCGCCCCGGTATAGCCTTTATGCCCGAACCTGAAGGGCTTCACTCGACACGCTGGCTCACCGCCCTGACCATCGACCCCAGCGAAGCGGGCGTAGCGCGAGAAGATATCCGCCTGATGCTGCTGGAAAATCAAATCGAATCCCGCCCCCTTTGGAAGCCAATGCACATGCAGCCTCTCTATGCAGGCGCGGCCTATCACGGTACCGGCGTCGATGAGCGCCTCTTTGCTAATGGGCTGTGCCTGCCCTCGGGCAGCGACATGACTCATGATCAGCATACCGAAGTGATTGATCGGATCATAACGCTCCTTGATACACACCATTGAAAGTTGCTTGCCAATCTGGCGTAAAATTCATGTGAATAGCCCCTAACTGTTGATTGTCACTGAGGATTAACCCATGTGAACACACTTCCCCGACGGTTTTGGCTGGGGGATTTGGAGTGATCGACATGGGATTTTTGAATGTCATGCGACGCTGGCATTGCGTGACAAAATACCAATCAGGGAGATTGCCCGTAACCGCCTCGTTGATACCGCGGCCTACGCGGCTTGATGTAGGCGGTGCGCCGTTCACACCGGATTGACGTAGTTCCAGGGCAGCAGCTGGTTGATATCGGTTTGTTTGTGCCCCTCTGCGATGGCTGTGAGGGTGCCATACAAAAAGCCATGTGGTTCAATCCCGTTGAGTTTACAGGTCTCGATCAGGGACGCGATGATGGCCCAGTTTTGTGCGCCCGCATTGTGGCCCGCGAAGAGCGCGTTCTTTCGGTTGAGGGCGATGGGGCGGATCGTTCGTTCAACGGGATTGTTGTCGAGTTCGATGCGGCCATCGTCGAGGAAAAGACAGAGACCGCCCCAGTATTTGGCGATGTATTTCAGGGCCTCTCCAGTTGGAGATTTACCTGAGACGCGTGCACGGCTTTGTGCGAGCCAAAGCGCGAAGGCATCGATGATGGGTTTTGAGCGGTCCTGCCGCTCTGTATGACGTTGGTCGGCACTCAGGCCACGCAGGTCTTTTTCGATACGGTAGAGTGCCTGGATTTGAGCTAGGCCCTCCTGCGCGATTGGAGCTGCGCCAGATTGGGTGACATCATGTAATTTGCGACGGGCGTGCGCCCAACAATAGGCCAGCTTCACGTGCTGAGTCGGGCGTTTAAGCAACCGATTATAACCTGCATAGCCGTCCACCTGCAGGATGCCGCCATAAAATCCATCGATCAAATCTCATTGGGCTTCTCAGGCACTGCCAGCGGTTCCGGCTTGTCGCGCTTCAGCCGTTTACTGGGCTTGATCCGCAGGTTCAGCGCAAGCTCGCAATAGATCCGGTAGACTCGTTTGTGGTTCCATCCATAGCCCTGAACATTGCGCAGATATAAAAAGCACAGGCCAAAGCCCCAGCTACGTTTGTTGGTGGTCAGGCGTTCCAGCCAGTCCGCAATCTCTTCGTTCTCATCATTCAAAACAGGGCTGTATCTGTAGCAAGTTTCGCTGTTCTCAAATGCGCGGCACGCCAATGCGATGCTGACGCCTTGAGGCGCGATTAGCCCGTGTTCTGCCAGATGCGCACGTAGAGCGTTGATCGTTTGTGTTCTTTGCCGGACGAAAAGATCTCTCGTCCTGAAAACCATAGCGCGTGCCTGTTGTTGCGGCGACTTCGGTTCAACAAACCGCATAGTCGGCCGGCTGGCTGCTTCGGCTATGGCTTCTGCATCCGCGGCATTATTCTTTTGGCGCTTTACGAAAGGCTTAACGTAGGCAGGTGGCACCAGCCGCACATTGTGTCCCAAAGCACCTATTTCACGGGCCCAGTAATGTGTTGTCACACAGGCCTCCATTGCAACTACGCAAGCCGGCAGGTCTGCGAAAAATGCCAACACCTGACCCCGAGATAGCTATTTGCGAATAGCAACGCCGCCATCAGCCATGGCGCCGTGAACCTGGAAAACACGCTTTGCCAAATCTAATCCAACAATGGTAACTCGTTCCATGGATGCTTCCTCCTATCAGTGGTGTGACCCACATCACCTTGGCACATTGCGATGCCGTCGGGAGGGGGTATCCAACCCATCAGTTCTCAGTGACAATCAACACTGTCACCAGCACGGGTAAAGGTGGACAACTTTTAAGCCGCCCGCAGCAGTCTCATCCCGCCGCTACCGTGGCCGACTTTCGCACCGCCGCTCTCAACGCGGACCGTTTCGGGGATGGCATTACAATTCCACACTATGAAAACACTACTAATTTCCGCTAGTTTGAATGACGCTCTCTTGGATGTGATACCCCTCCACCCGAGTTGCAATCAACCGCCGAAGTCGAACGGCGTCCGCATCATCAATCGATCCCTTAAGCTCTCGTACCATAGCAGCAACTTCGATCTGACTGAGCATACCTTCCTGGGCGCGAAGGATCTTCGTATGGGGTGTAGGCAGTAAGCTATCATTATCGATTAACAGTTCTTCATAAAGTTTTTCGCCCGGCCGTAAGCCAGTAACTCGAATTTCAATATCACCCACTCCCGTCATTGGATCTTTAACCCTGCGGCCAGAAAGTGATATCATTCGGTGAGCGATATCGATAATCTTTTGCGGCTCGCCCATGTCCAGCACGAAGACATCGCCTCCCTTAGCATAAGCACCTGCCAGCAAGACCAGACGCGCGGCCTCTGGGATCGTCATAAAGAAACGCGTGACATCCTTATGAGTCACCGTGACCGGCCCCCCGCGAGCGATCTGTCTTTGGAACAACGGCAGGACAGACCCAGACGACCCCAGTACGTTGCCAAAGCGCACCATGGCAAACTTCGTAGCAGCGTTACGCGTCTGAACATCCTGCACCACCAGCTCCGCCATCCGTTTGGTGGCACCCATGATATTTGTCGGCCGTACGGCTTTGTCGGTGGAGACGAGAATGAAGCGCTCTAGCTTCGCCTCGGCGGCGGCTTCGGCGACAACTTGGGTGCCGAGCACATTATTACGCGCGCCCTCTAGCTCGTTTTCCTCGACCAGCGGCACGTGTTTATAGGCCGCGGCGTGGAGGACAATCTCGACCCCCTCCTCGGCAATCACGCCGGCGACGCGCGCCTTGTTGGTGACCGACCCAAGACGGCTGACAATAGGGATCCCCGTGGCCTTCGCCTCGGGCTGCAGTTCCTGATCAATCGAGTACAGCTGGAACTCACCTTGTTCAAACAGCACAATTCGCGCCGGGTTACAGTTTAGCAGCTGCCGGCACAGCTCGGACCCGATGGAGCCCCCTGCCCCGGTCACCATTACGACGCGGCCAGCGTATGTTTTCGCAATTTCCGGCGTATCGAGATCGACTTTATCGCGGCCCAAAAGCTGATCCGGCGCGACCGTGCGCAGGCTATCAGCCAGCCCTTTGCCAGACATCAGATCCACATAGGACGGCAGCACTTGGACCTCGACCTCATGAACGCTGAGCTTGGAGATCAACTCGTCTCTACGCTTCTTGGCCATTGATGGTACGGCCAGCAGAATCTGTTCGATATCGCGGGCTTTGACCAGCTTCCCGAGTTTAGCTGGATCATGAACAGGTAAGCCGGCAACCATGAGACCGTGCAAGTTCGGGTTGTCGTCGATGAAGAACACAGGCCGAGCTTCGCTGGCCTGCCTCAGGGCGGCTGCCAATTGGATACCCGCGGCCCCTGCCCCATAGATCGCAACGGGTTTGCGGTTGCCTCCACGCTCTGACAACCAGCGCAGCAGGTTCAGTCCCACTACACGCGCGGCGACGGCGAAGATGCAGAAGAACAGCCCCAAAAGAAGCGGTACGGACCGCGGTGCCGACAGCTTCAACCAATAACTGAGCATCACTGCACTGAAGGCGATCAATAGCGACGCTACGCCAATGTTTGACATGGAATGAGTATCAAAAGCGTTAAGCTTGATCCGATGAAGCCGCAGTGCCCAGATGATACCAACGCCCCACATCGAGATGACGGGGAAAAGAACCCAACTGTCTGCGATTGGCATCCAAGGGGTGCCCGTACCGTACCGAAAGGCAAAGGCGCAATAGAGAGCAAGAGGAACGAGCATGCTGTCGACAGCCAGAAAAATGGCCCGCTTCTTCGCCCTCGAAAGGTCGTGAATACTGTTCATCTGCATGGCGATAATTTTCTATGAAAATAAAAGTCGTTTGTAATGTACTGAGGTTACCAAATTAGTTTCGTTCCACGAAGGTATTTCTTGCGGATCAGCGGCCTGTGGGACAGGGTCTTGGCTCTTGCCTTGTTACGGCCGCAAGATGTTGGATATTCCTCCTCTTACCCCCCTATATTAAGTTACACGCCAAAATGGAATACGCAAGAATCTGCTGGTAATAAAGCGCCAAAGTGCCCCGATGAGAAGATTGTCCATCCCGACATCATAAGGAAGATTCGTAGAAATGGCGTGGAGGATTAGCAGATCGTCATACTGCTGATCCCTTCTATGGTCGCATGCCGGGCATGATCCATAAATAAATGTAATGATTATACAATATAAATTGTCAGCTGACAATTTCGCAGTTTTTCAGAGCCGTCAGCATAGCTTGCGGTGAAAACACCCCACCGCGCGACATCTATGTCAGCCGGCGAAGGGCTGCGGATGGCCTTGGCTTGCCGGAAGTGCGTGCGGTTAGCATCGATCCATGGTGATTTCGCTTCAATTACCAATGCTTCACCTGTTGTATAGGTCGTAAAACATAAGTGAACGCTGACGTTAGATGGCTGTTCCAGAAGGGTTTAAAAACTCGTTCTTGAACTAGGTTCAACGACGACGTAGCATGGCCGAATGGATCCTACATACTACCACAACCTAAGCTCCCGAATATCCGACTGATTACCAGTTCGGTATTTGGGAGTGCCTCGGTGGGACACGGGATTTATAAACCCTTTAGCAGCAGATTACTGTGTCGTCGGCGGTTCAATTCCGCCCATTCCTACCAATACCTATGTGTGAATTTTGGACCTGTTATGCCGCTGTCCAACGTATATCTTCGTTAACGCCAAATTCCTGTCGAATTCGATAGGGCCCTTCCTAACCCAGTGTTGGGCTCCGACTGCGCGGACTACGATAACTAATGGTGGTCGTAAAGATTGTCGTCAGGATTCCGCTCCAACTTTACAAGTACCACCAGATCAGTTCCGCGATCATAGTTGGCGTCAAGGGACGAGATCGATACGGCTTGCCATCTTTGATTGATTAGTTGCAATGCTCTGACCTCGGCCCCGAAAGCAGATAAGTTGCCAGCCGTCATCGGAAGGACCACCTAAAGAGCCTGCAAAGGGTACTTGGGTCGCTTGACAGATCTCCAGAAGAATCGGGCATTTGAAAAAAGTGTTAATTTACATATGTACCCAAAATACATCTTGTGTTTGCTTTTGCGCGCGCAACAAAGTGTTGAATTTTCGCGAGAGCATAGGTAATAAGTCGCTGATATCTAACCGTTTACTGTCGTCAAAAATTTTAGGCCTCAACGCGCTCAAGCCGTTCAACAGTTTATCCTAGATTAATCCGTCATCTCTGTTAATATCTTGTCGAACGATAAAAGACTTGAGGGCAGCAATGAGCGGGATTCGAGCCTCCCAGAGATTTGAAGTCATGTCCAAGCGGCTGGGTAATCGGCTACATGAACATGCGCAGGAAACCTTCCCACCGGACGCCCAGAAGGGCCTTCGTCGCTTCGCTATGCGGGAAGCGGCTGAACTGCTTCGCATCAATCAGAACACCTTCCGACATCATGTATCGAACCTCGAAGGCTTTCCAGAAGGGATCTTAGAGGGCGGCAATCGCCGTAGCTTCTCCGCAGAGGAGATGGTTGACGCGCAACGCGTGCTTCTTGAGACTGGGAGGATCAAACCAGAAGAACATCCGCACAGAAGACCGGGAGAAGCTTGTCAGGTTTTGACGATCTTCAACCTGAAGGGTGGCTCTGCCAAGACATCCTCTGTTGCTCACATTGGGCAACTATTGGGTCTACGAGGGTACCGGGTGTTGCTGATCGACCTTGATAGCCAAGCAAGTCTGACGAACTTATTCGGTGTTACGCCCGAACTCGATCCGGATATGCCGACCTCATACGATCTGATCAAATCCGATGATCCGCTTCCCGCGGCAGAAATTATTCGCAAAACGAACTTCCCGACTGTCGAGCTGATCCCGGCGTCCATGGACATTATGGAGTACGAGTTTGAGGTAGCATTGAGCTTCAGAGAAGGCACCACCACGTTCCATAGCCGCATCAGGGATGCGCTCGAGCCAGTCTTGAGTCAATATGATGTGGTACTGTTTGATACTCCACCGCAACTGAACTTCTCAGTGATCTCGGCTCTTTTTGCGTCAACTGGGGTACTGATCCCGCTCAACGCCTCCATGCTCGACGTCATGTCCCTTGCGAGCTTTCTTGCGATGGCGAGTAACTTGATGGGCGTAGTCGAGACGCATGCCCCCGAACACGGGCTGAACTTCGTAAGACTTCTCATTACACGCTACGAAAATACCGATGGTCCGCAGGTTCAAATTTCGTCTCTACTTCGGACAGTGCTTGGAGATGCGGTACTATCTGCAGAGTTCCTCAAATCAACTGCAGTGGGCGACGCTGCAAATACCCAACAGAGCATATTTGAAGTCGAACCTCGCGATGTGAATCGTCGAACTTACGAGCGCGCGACCGAATCCGTGTCTCGCGTGACGGATGAGGTCGAACGAGAAATCCTCAAGGCCTGGGGGCGTAATAATGGCACGTAAAGTCTTCGGGAGTTCCTTAAAAAACGCGATGGGTGAAGCGCGGCCTTCGGAAGAGAATTTGGATACGAATCGCACGAGCCCCACTGTCGCTCGGGCTCAAGCATCCATTCTTGAAGAAGATAAACACGCCACGCGGCTGATAGACCCGAACGCCATCCAGATGTCCGCGGTCATGGATCGCATCGATCCCAGCGATGGGATGGATGATCTTGTCTCGTCGATCCGTGAGCACGGTCAAAAAGTTCCGGTTTTGGTTCGCAGAACCTCGAATGGGTCCCTCGAGATTGTCTATGGTCGCCGCAGGCTTCTCGCCTGCCGCGAACTTAGTCAGAAGGTGCGCGCAACGGTCATGGAGATGACCGATGAGGAAGCACTCATTGCCCAAGGTGTCGAAAACAATGCCCGCCAAGACCCATCATTCATCGAAAGGGCTCTGTTTGTAGCCGGCATCATTCGGGAACTTGGGAAGACCGACGAGGCACGTAAGAACGCTCAGACCGTTGCGTATCGGGCACTTCAGATAGATGAATCGCTTGTCTCACGGATGAACCGTATCGCGACAGGCATTCCTACTGAATTAATTCAGGCTATTGGACCTGCGCACGGCGTTGGTCGACGGGTCTGGGAAAAACTCTTTAGGTTGTGCGAGAAAGACAGCGCAAGAGCCCGCCAAATTGCCGCAGAAATTCCTCGCAACTTACCAGGCCCCAATCGTCTAGAAGCAGCGATTGCCTTGCTGACGGCTACCAAGCGTTCAGCACCTGCGGTTAACCCCGACGAGCGCGTGAAAGTTGGGCGGAGAGGTAATCGTATCATTATCGACGCTGACGCAGATCTAGCCCCACGTGTGGAGGAGGCTGTGCGCAAGCTGATAATTGAGCTTCTTGACCGCGGTCAAGATGGGCCAGAGTAACAACCCCGCGTCTTGACCGCGGTCAAGACGTCAAAAACAACGAGCAGCAAACGAAAGGAGGACCGGCTAGAAAAAGAAAGACCCCCCGAAAGCGATACTTCCGAAGGGCCTCAATTAGTCTCGACACCTAATTGATACCTCCTAATCGAATCGATTTCAACACCGCTGGCGGTGAACAGGGAAGCTTTTTCTTCCGAAACAACATGAAACATCAACACAAAGCACGAACCGCCTTGGCGGAACGGACAAACTTGCCCTGCCCTAACCCCTATGAGCTGTTAGGCCCGGTTCGCGTTCTGAGAAAAAGGCTCGGCTTGACGACCAACGACCTAGCCGTGTTGACCGCACTCATCAGCTTCCTTCCACGTGAAAAACGTGGAGGTCTGGATAGCCGGCAGATTGCACTTACCGTCGTTTTCCCATCGAACGCTTCGTTGTCAGAACGGGCCAATGGTCTTGACGAAAGAACACTTCGTCGCAGCCTTGGGCGCCTCTCAGCGGCTGAACTGATTGAACGGAAGAGTTCCGCAAATGGTAAACGCTTCCCGTTACGATATGGAGGTGTGATTAAGGACGCCTTCGGCATCGACCTCAAGCCCTTGATCCAACGATACGACACTCTCTCAATGCAGGCGTCACAGCTTACTGAAGAACTCGAGCATCTACGGTCACTGAAGACCGAAGCCTTAGCACTCCGTGCGTCTCTCCTTCGGCAGACAAACCTCGATGAAGAAAAACTCTCTACCCTACACATGTTCAGAAATACCTTGCGTAGAGCGACGTTGACCGTGGACGCAGTTCTAAGCGTTATCTCGGAGCTCCGAGCTATGGGTGCCGCCACTGACGCCCGCTACGGTGAGGGGCACACCGTAGCAAATGCTAGCGCAGACGAAAGCCTACAAGCTGTCGAACAGCAATCAGGTACACTGGATCCGGGCGAACTGACCGCCACAAACGGGCAAAATGTCCGGCACATAGAGTCTAAAACAAAAGATATTAATAAGATTGCTATTAAAGCAACGGAACAAGATGAACAAACGTCGCAAACTCAGGCCAAGATGAACCGGAACCCTGAGAAAATGGCTTGGGAAGACTTCTCCCATGTAGCACGACTTTTCCCGGTCCCTCCTCACTCAGGGGAAACCCTTACCCGCATTCTATATGACCTAGGTAAACTGCTTAGAGTGGGACAAGATAGATTGAAACGCGGCATCCAAAAGGCAGGCGCTGGCAAACTACTTCTAGTCTTCGACTACCTGTTGGCCCGCGCCAGTACGATTAAGCACCCCGATGCCTATTTTGAGAAAATGCTATGCACACAACTTGACCGCATATGAGTTTCTTGACCGCGGTCAAGAAACTCCACAGCGTTAGACGGCATGTCAGTTTAAGGGGACAGCAGATTGTTTTCCTAGTGGGTCGCTACGGAGATGCATCATAGAGAAAATCCTGTCACCGCTCTCCAGGCTAAGTTCTGGAGACTGCCATGGCATACATGAGACCAAAGTTCTTATGATCATCTCTACCGTGCAGTGCATACAGGATAAGAAGTAGCTCACACTAAAATATCTTAAGGCTTCTATATCCTTACGAGACAATGCCCTCAGGGGCGTACTGCTCGCTGGAGATGTTGAGGGAGCATCTCAAATTAAGATCCGACGCCCCTGCCCCGTATAGGAACTTCTAGCCGGTAAGGAATAACGGTAGAGTACTATTGGGTTCCCCAAAAACTAATGGTTGCGTATGTCGGTGTTTCAAGTGCGTTTGAAGTGCTGCGAACGAGATATACCAGGGAAACGTGAGTTCTGCTGCCGTGCCCATCTGTTAGACCGCGGTCCAGTTGGGGAAAGTAGTTATCTAATTTCAAGTTCAGTTGATGGGGCGATAAAAGCTCCTAAGTCCAACATTGACGAATGAGTCCGTTCAAATCCCGAAAATTTAAATCTCAGTTTAATCCTGCAGAGATAATTTGACCGAGCATTCAAGAACAGAATGCAATTTCAAGTTTCTCATACAAGGAAGTACCATGACCAACGACTTTAATATCTCGCCAAAAACAACCCATATTGAGTTACCGAAAACTCTCGTTCTTGTCCTCCCTGGGAGTATGTTTGGATCAGCAGAATCCCAATTGGGGCGTAAGGCGCGCGAATATCGCAATGCAGTTGCAGAGGAAATACTATCACACGACGGGCACTTTGCGGTGATCGATGGCTTTCTATCGGATGAAATCCAAAGCGGGTTTGACGACGTAATCGAGAAGGGGCTGTCCAATGCTATTCTCGCTGCCGAGCGCATGGGGTATCCGAATTCGATTTCAGCAGTTCGTATGTATGGTTGCGACACGGGCGAGGTAGCTTATGATGGCTGGCAGGAAAATCGTTCATTTTGCCTGGATAAATATTTCGATGGACCAGATGACGCAGCGCAGTTCTTGAGTAGGTATCTCGAAACTTCCGAGATCACGGTAACTGGTGCTTGGGCAACACTAGATGACAACTCCGGTTGCGTGAACGGGGTTGCACAAACTCTAAGGTCCCTTATGCCAAACATTCAGGTGCGGATTAGCGAAACAGCGTTCTTCGAAGAATATGAAGATGGAGAACTCGACGGACAACCGGTCTTCAATACTTTGAGATGACACTGGCCAATTCCCACGCCCTGAACGATTGATGATGAAACCAGGTACAGGGCATTAAATAACTAGCTGATAAAGCCCTGCAGATGCGGTGTCAGCACTGCTGGACTTTATCTAACTACTAAATCTATTGTGCTTTGCGCCCTATTTAATGCACCTATAGGTTGAATTTTAGTTGTTCTGCTTCAGAACGTAACGCGGAAATTTAGTGAGCAGTGGCGTAATTACGTAGCGCAAAATTGCGTGACCATAGCTTTACACTTTTTCAGATTGTGAACGGCGGAGCAATACTCGGCCACGGTAGCGACGGCATAGTGTTGTCGCGGGCGGCGTAAAAGTCGTCCACTTTTGCCCTTTCGGATTTCGGGAGGGCTTGGGGATATACACCGTGGACTTGT
>Ga0207883_1000157_pt1 | contig 29694 bp, 57 predicted proteins | sample MalvirmetaMSP109_FD_184229 | JGI IMG/M metagenome (GOLD analysis project Ga0207883, IMG submission 184229) | Marine viral communities from the Deep Pacific Ocean - MSP-109 (SPAdes) | ecosystem: Environmental > Aquatic > Marine > Oceanic | place: Pacific Ocean | collected 2011-05-21 | reverse complement strand
CCGGTGGCGGATATGGCGGCGGTGGTGGTTTCGGCGGCTATCTCCAAAGTCTGGTGCAGCGATGATCCCCGATCTGCTGCGCCGCCAGCGCGCGACGGAAGCCACGCTGGCGAAGTATCGAGAGCGACCGCTGGATTGGTGCGCACGGACAAGCTGCGTTCACATGGCGCGCTTTCACCTGCGCAGGATGGGCCACCGTCCCCCGCCGATGCCGGACATTCGCTCTGCGCTTGGCGCACGGCGGGCGATGAAGAAGCGTGGATGGGACGACGTTGAGGCGATGCTTGATGCGGTCCTGCCGGGTGCGCGGATTGCGCCGATGTCGATGCTGCTGGGCGATCTAGCGGTGGTGCGCGGCACGGAAGGCTTCGATGCAATCCTGCTGCACGCCGGGAATGAGGCGCTGGGCTGGCATGAGGATGGCAAGCGGATCGTGCCGATGATCGTGCATGAATATGTCGGGGCATGGAGGGTCTGATGTCGGGTGCGATCAAGACTGTCGCGACCGTTGCAGGCGTTGTCGCCTTGGCGGCTACCGGCATCGGCGCGGCGCTTGGCGGCACGCTGGTCTTTGCGGGCACGACAGTTTCGGTCGCAGGCATCGCCACCGTCGTCAGCGCAGCCGCAAGCGTGGGCGCGCAGCTGACCGCGAAGGAACCGCCGCGCATCGGGAGCGTGACCGACACCATCCTCGCGGTCAATCCGCCGCAGCCGTATCTCTTGGGCCGGACCTATTTCGGCGGCGTGATCCGCCACGAGAAAGGGTATGGGCCGAAGACGAACGATGTCGAAAACCCGTTCTATTTCCGCGCGATCGTCGCGGGCGGCGGTGGGCCGTATGAAGCGCTTGAGTCCGTCCAGGTCGATTACAAGCCGGTCAGTTTCACCGGGAACGTCGCGAACGGCTATTACAAGGATTGGCTGTTTGCCTATTCGCAGCTCGGGCAATGCCCGGAGCCATCCGCGTTGGCGCAGGGCACGAACACGCCGATCCCCGGATGGGGAGCGAGTGCGAAGCTGTCGGGTCAGGCCGCGCAGGCCTTCATCGCGGTGTTCGACAAGAAGGGAAAGCGGTTCGCATCCGGTCTACCCGCTCTGGGCGGCGTGTGGCTGGGCGCTCTGAATTACGATCCGCGCAAGGACGGAACGTTGCCGAACGGGTCGGGCGCGCACCGGCAGTATGACGAAACAACCTACGAGTTCAGCAAAAACCCGGCAATTCAAGCCGTCACCTATGCCATGGGCCGGGTGCAGAAGGGCAAGCTGACCATGGGCGTCGGCATCGGCTTCCAAGAGGTCGTGATCGACGGCATCGGCCCGGTCGAAGGCATCTGGTGGGACGATTGGGCCGCGTTCGCCAACGTCTGCGATACAAACGGATGGGAAGGCGGCGGCGTGGTGTTCGAGGGCGAAGGCGCTCCGCCTCGCTGGGATAACCTCAAGGATATTTGCGCTGCGGGTGGCGGTATCCCAGTGGTCACTGGCGGCAAGCTGGGCGTGGTCTGGCAGGCTCCGCGCGTGGCGGTCGATACGATCAGCGCGAAGGACCTGACCGGCGCGCCCGTCCGCCTGCCGAGCAGCAAGAGCATTGCCGAGCGGGTCAATGCGATCACACCGAAATTCGCAAGCGAGGCTCACCGGTGGGAGTTCGTTCCCGGCGATGAGATCGTGATCGACGATTACGTCACGGCGGATGCGGGCGAGAAGCGAAGCGCGGGCGAGACGCAGATCAATCTCTGCAACCAGGCCAAGCAGGCTGCCGAACTCTGCACCTACAAGCTGGCTCGATTGCGCGAGCGCGGCCCGATCGAGATACCCTGCGGCCCCCGGATGCGCCGCTATCGGATCGGAACCTGCCTCGTCTGTGCGGACGACATGGCCGATTACAATCTCGCCGGAGTGAAGGTGGTGGTGCTGGATCGCACGATCGACTTTCAGACCATGACGGTGAAGCTGACGGTCGAGACCGAAAGTGATGCGAAACACGCACTGGCGCTGGGGCAAGTCGGCACTGCGCCACCGGTGGTCGATAGCTCTACTGCGGAAGAGCGCGACGGTGTTGCGGCTGCGGCAGGCGATCCCTTGCGTGCTGCCCGCCAACTCGTCACGCGCTCGATCACCTATCCTGTCACGACCGACCAGACGAGCGCGACGATCGAGGCGTTCACCGGCGTTCTTGATGACAGCACTGAAATCGCTTTCCCCGCTGGAACAGTCACGGGTCTTATCGAAGCGACAAGCTATGTCATCCTGTGGGATCTGCCGAGCGCGACGTATTCCGCAGCGATCATGCCCGCGACGGCAGAATTGGCCGACAGTAGCAAGGTCATCATCCGCTACGCCACGACGCAGGCGGCAGACGGGACCTATCCTTCCTCGCCTACGCCTCCGGGAGGCGATGGTGGCGGTGGATATGGCGGCAGCGCACAGCCGGAGCTTCAGGCGCAATGAGCGATAGTCTTCCCACCAACCGGCGCATCTACGGCGTGCTGAAAGAGGATGCGAGCGGACGCGCCATTCTTCAACTGACGGCGCTGGAGCCGGATTCTGCGAACGCCATGGCCATATTGCTTTGGCGCGGCGAAATTGCTGACGGGCTGGTTGCTGATCTGCCGATCGTCACCGACCCTTCGTTGGACCCGACCCTGCGCGGACCGGATGGCTCAAATGGATGGACGCCTGTTCTCGTGGCGGAAGGGGACGGCACCCGGACTTTGATGCGAGTAGCCGACTGGCAAAGATTGCCCGGTGAGCCACCGAGCGGGTATCTTTCGGAAACCGGGCTGACCGACAGCAAGGCATCAGCGTTCAATTTCAACGCCGTGAAGCGCGTTCGGGCATTCTCTGCCGTCACGAACAGCAGCGGCATTGCCACCATATCGTTTGGTCTCACGCCTCCGTTTGCAGTTCCGCCTCAAATCATCGTTTTGCCCGCTAGTCCGAATGTCGTTCTGGGCGGGCATCGCTCTACCGAGGTCGCAGGTTCGCGCTCGGCAACGGGCGTGCAGGTCAAGGTAGATGGCTCGGCCCTGCTTTCTAGCGTCGTCACGCCAATCACCGGCGCGACTGCCAATGTGATCGCAATCGAACTCTAGTCCTTCTGGGAGCATAATATGGCACAATCCGCCCGCCTAGCGCTCAGCGCCCGGCGCTTCGAACTGCGCACGTTCACGATCCGCGTTGTTGGGCTCGACCTGACCGGCGTCCCCATGGTGATGGATGTTCGACTTTACCCCGACACCCCCGGCGCGCCGATCATGCGTCTCGACACGGTTACGACCTCAGCGGCGGAAGGGCTGAAGCTCGACAGCGTTGCAGTCGAAAACGGCGTGCCGGTTAGTACTATCTCGGTTCGGATCAACAAATCCACCATGTCCGATCAGGCGGGGCTTGGACGGCCTGCCGAACCGGGGGTGGCGCTGGAATTCGCCTATGCTCTGCGGTTGGGTGACACCACGCGGCTTCATGGTGCGTTCTGGGCGCTTCCCGGCGTGGTGGATTCGGATACTGCCAGCCCGACTGGAGACTATTCCGGCAGTTCGCGTAATGCTCCCGAACCTGCGGATGCCATTGCGCTGACAGTGGCCGAGAATGAAGTCATCGAGATCAAGGTGGATGGCGCGGATATCGTTGCAAGCCTGACCGCGACGGCAACGCAAGCCGCCGAGTCCGCTGCTGCCAGTGCTTCCCTTCTTACCCCGTTCATTAACGCGCCAGCGGTCGGTGAACCTCTAGAGCGCATCGCGAGCGCACCGGACATTCTACCATCGGTGGTCATAGGCGATGAGGTTGTCCCCATCGTTCTGCCAGCGGAGCTGACGGTCCGCGAAATTGCGCGCGATTCCCTCGACCGCTTCCGCATTCGCATTGCTGGCCATTCAGGGGGTGCCTTTACCGCTCTAATCCGCGAGGTCGGCAACACCGCGTATCTTGATGTGTCTGGCTACACAGGGCTCCGCTATATCGAATTGCGGACTGTAGCTGACGAGGTCTTCCCTGGCGTGCCGAGCGACACGATCGTTGGCCGGGTGCTCGTCGATTTCCGCGATGGCGCACCTTTCGGGACGTACACCGCGACAATTCCTTACGCAGATGGCGGGCTGAAGACCGGCGATCTTCAGCCGGGTCCATCGGTTGCGACGGCAATCGAGAACACCATCAAACTGGAGCCGCGTTTGCAGGGAACCGGCTTGTTCCTGCCCTTCCGCGATGACCATGATGAAACGGGGGCCGATGCCACGGACGATCGCTTCTTGCAGAAGTTCATCAAGAATATTTGGCTCTACGGGTTGCCGGATCGGCAGTATCGCATCGGTCGCGTCAAGAACACGCACCCGCGCTTCATCAATATCGTGGATCACGAAACCGGGCGAACGGTCTGTCAGGCCTACCAGGCCGTGGATGCACCTTGGGATCCCAAGATCAAGGCAGGTCGAGGCGTATTGGCTCTGAACGCGGACGGGTGGCGCGGAGCATATGCCGTTATCGAACTGGAGCCTGGTGTCGCGGAGGCAGCAGGGGGAGAGTTCGTTTATTCGACCCTTGCGCAGTCTGGGATCGATCAGCGTTGTGTCTATACCCCGGACCAAGTTCGCGCGCTGATGCAAGCGCCAGCGTTCAAGCACCGCTTGATGGTGGGAAGCTCGATGGAGTTCACTAGCATCAATGCAGCGAGTGCCGATCCGCGATGTCAGTTGGCGCACCCGAATGAGCTTACTGCGGTCCACCTCGCTGCCGAAACCTTCGACGGCTTTGACTTTGAACGCCCAGAGTTTTGCGGGTGGTTCGGCGCTGGACCTGGAGAAACGGTTATCAATGGACCGCCAAGCGCGACCGCTGCCACCGTTCAAAGCTATCTCGACGGATGGGAATACGGGTTCACCGTCCATGCCGAAGCGAACCAATACCCGCTCCATTGCGAAACGAGCAGCCAACTGTGGGGAGCTGAGGACCAAGAGCGCGCGGTCTTCAAATTCCGTAAACTCGTCGAAGTTTCTGCCGGGGCGAACCATGATACCAACCTCATTGGTGGTGGCATCGGCGGGATGGTCGAGGTTGATAACGACACGATCCTGCGCAAGCGAGTTTCCGCGACCAACAAGGCCGACTTCAGCTGGCACAATACGGCAGCGTTACCTTCCGGCCCCCCGAACGATTACGATCCGGCTTATACTCGGCAGGCTTTCGCTTCGCGGATCGCGTTTCGTAACTGCCCGCAAGCGCAGGGCGTGCAGACTACTGGCGGGGACCTAAATCTCATCTCGCTTATCCCGGATAGCGATCCCGGCACTGCGCCGATGTCTCATGCGATCCTCTATGGGAACGACTTCGCCAGTGTCAGGCGGACAATAACCAACGCGATTGAGCATCAGTGGCAGGTGTTCGGTGCCGGTGTGGTGGTGGCCACTTGATGCGTCTAATTGTTCCCCAACCGATGCGGACGGCTGATGAATGATGCCTCTACGCGCATTAGCCACCCTGCCTTGCTTGTTTCTGTTGTCAGCGGCCAGCCCATCGGCACTGGACGTAAACGAAGCTGGCAGGGTTCTGGCGACCCTGAACGATTGGCGAGCGCTGTTGTTCGCCATGCTCTGCATCATTTTCCTACTGCTCGGTGCGCTCCTTTGGGCCTTCAGCAAGGTCGCCAAGGCCATCGAAGCTGTCGCGGCAATGAGGGAGGCGACCAGCACCATCAAAGACGGCCTGACGGACATTCGCAACTTCATGGGTCGCATCGAGGCCGAAACCGCGAGGCGCAATCAATGAGCGAGGACAAGCAAGCAGGTGTGGCTGCATGGCTGAAGGCGGCTTTCCGACCGATCTTCAATCCCGGCGAACTGGACGCGGAGGTTAAGGCCCTGCGGTCGGACGTGGAAAAACTCAAAACCGAAGTCGGTGAGTGTCGAAGGCACTCGGGCCTTACCGGGGCGATCGAAGATATTGCGGGGGAATTGAAGGCATGACCGAGTTTGTTTTCTGGCTTTACGGTGCGTTGAGCATCGGCAGCCTGTTCATGTGCTTCGCTTGGGGGGCGGTAGCTAAGGCCTTCATGGCCGACCGCCCTCCACATCGTTCCGCGCGTCTTGTGATCGCGTTGAGCCTTGTCCTTCACGCCTTCGTGATGACGTGGGTAACTGCCTTCCGTGCGGTCGATATGGCGCGTGGAGCATCCATCATCGGTTCGGAGGCTTGGGTCCTTGCGCTCGCGCTCTTCGGGCTGTTCCTGAGCAAGGTCGGTCTTGTGTGGGCCGGAAGCCTGCCATCCGTTCCTGATCGGCATGTTCGCTGGCCATGGCCGCTGTTTATCGCGTGCCTAACGGTGTGGCTGATGTTCGTGATCGTGTGGTTCTGGTGAAGGGGGAAGGTCAATGAAGCTAACCAATCATAGCCTGCCAAGAAACATCTACACCGTCTCCTCTAAGCTTACGGTGTTTGCGAAGGTCCGCCGAATATTCTCGGTCAGTTTTCTCAACAAACTCAGCCAATGTGAAACGTTCTCCCTCACGCGTCACAAAGACATTTCTCCTCGTATTTCGGGCCTGTTGTTGAGCGGTCGCCCAGCGGCAATTTTCTGGGCAATAATCGCCGTTGTCATCAATTCTATCAAGAGAGTGTTTGTTGGTGGGGCGATAACCAACATCCTTCAGGAAATTAGTAAAGCTAGATGCCCATCGCTCGCAAACTTTGATCCCGCGCCCACCCCACAAATGATATTGCGCGGAAGACGGGTTTGTGCAGCGGCTCTTCATCGCATTCCATGCTCGATATTCCGCAGTTCTCTTAGAATGCCCATGTATTCTGCGCGCTTGCGAAGTTCTTTCGCGTTGCAAGCAGCCGCAACTGCCCGTCGTTCCTCTCCGAAGGTTGGCACTCATCACGATAGCAGTGCCACCGCAGTCGCAAGCGCATTCCCACCGCGCCCTACCGTTTTTGGAATCGTGAAATTCAAGAACAAGCAAGCGTCCGAACTTTTGTCCTGAAAGATCAATCCGTTTCATCGTCATATGATATTCAATCGGGTGCAAAATGTATACAAAAAAACCAATCTTTGACGCAGTGCGCCTGATGCTGAAACGAGGCTTCACCACCGCCGAGGTCAAGGCGCTTGATGCCGCGATAGACGAAGCGACGGGCACCATTGTTGTGACTGCGCCGAAGGAAGCTTTCGACCGCGCCGCTTTCCTCGCGCAGTTCGTCAATACCAAAGCGCCGGCCATCACGGCGGAAGACATGAAGCGCGCCGCCGATCGGTTGGGCGTCTCGGTCAAGCATATCGAAATGGTGCGCAAGGTCGAAAGCGGCGGGACCAGCTTCGACAATTCCGGCCGTCCGATCATCCTTCCCGAACCGCATATCTTCTATCGTCAGACCGGCGGGCGTTTCGGGCATACGGCATTCAGTTATCCGAAGTGGGGCCAGAAGCCCTACCCGAAGTCCTACGATGCTCGCTGGCAGGTTCTCGCAGACATGGCAGAGCGCGACACAGAGGCGGCGCTTGAGAGTGCATCTTGGGGCCTCTGGCAGGTGATGGGCTTCCATTGGAAGGCACTTGATTACGATAGCGCGCTTGATTTCGCCCGACGCATGGCGGCGAGCGAGACGGAGCATCTCGAGGCGCTGGTTCGCTACATTGAGGCGAACGGTCTGTCCGACGAATTACGCGCTTGCCGTGCTGGTTCGCCTGATAGCTGCCGTGCCTTCGCCAAGGGCTATAACGGCGCGGGCTACGCGAAAAACCGATATCATGAGAAAATGGCGGAGGCGCTGCAATGACCCGCCAGACCATGCGCTTCGTTCTTGCCTGCGCCTGCATCCTGATCGGTGCCGCCTTCATGATGGGGCTTTTCGTGCTGACGGTCCCCGAAAGCAATCAGCGGGTCATGGACCTAGCGGCGGGCATTGTCCTTGGCTGGGGTTCGCTCGCTCTCAGCTTCTATTTCGGCACGTCCGAAAGCAGCGCGCACAAGACCGATGTGATGGCCGATCGCCCAACAGGGAGGCCCGGTGATCCGGTCCACACAGAGGAGGAAGACTAATGATCGCAGCATGGCTCGCAGCCGAGGGACTGCTCGGCATCAAGAACAAGTGGTGGATTCTGGGGCTGGCATTGATCCTCGCCATCTCTGCGACCGTCATCACCATTGCCGACAACCGCGACAAGCGACTGATCGAGACTGCGCAGGAAGGCGGCGAAACCAAGGCGGTGGTCGAAGGCCAGCGCGACATTCTCAACCAGGTCGAAAGGGCCAACAATGCTGAACAGGAAATCCAGCGCAGCGGTGATGTTGCTCGCTATGACCGCTGCTTGCTCAACGCCACGGACGACACCCGCGCCAATTGCGAGCGCTTCCGCCCTGTGTCTGATTGACCGCGTTTTACCCGCGCGCGTGGCACCAGGCGAGAACGTCGATGATCCGGGCAACAAGTGGGATACGGATGCGACCTACGAGGCGATCGAAGCTCACAATGCGCGATTACGGGCGGCGTGCCAGAACGACTAATGGAGGCGGCGCTTATTGCTTGTGCGGAGTGAACTTCAATATCGCAGCTCAAATTCGTTCGGACCCAAGGTTGGGTCAATGACAACATCCAAGCCAAAAACCTGCGGTTTCGACGCCGGATCAGTAGCAGTCAAGTTGTCGCGAGAGGTCGCTGCGAGGATTTGGGTGTAGAAGTCTGGTGTCATGCTAACACCGTTGGGCGTTTTGAACTGCCGCGAAGCCTCGCGAACTTCGCTTGCGATCAAACGGAACGGATCAGCTTTGCTTTCAGCCATACCCGCTGATAGCACGAAATAGCTTGCGGGTCTAGGGGATTTAGCGTATGCAGAAGGGGTCGGAACGGCTTTGGATTGGGAGTTCCCCGGTCGGCTGAAGTTCCGGCATTGCTGCGGCGGATGACACCCGGATAGGAAGCGCGAGGCGAGGGTGTTGGGGAACCGCGAGACTGGTTCGCGCTTGTCTCAGAGGGTCTTAAACCAAACGCACCTGCGCCGCAGCTACAACCCCTGCTCACTCGCTGACCGGCTAAGGTCGATCACTGGTATCTCAACGATATCGTCCTCTTCCCAATAAGCAACGATATCCATCGGCCCGCGTGAGCCTTCCTCCCAATCCCAGCACGATCCTTCCCCCATATTGATCCAGTGTTCGGCGGTCTGCATATCGCGAGGGGTCTTGCTGCCGATCCTGAACATGACAGCGGGCTTGCTGAGGGGATCGACCGGACAGCCTTCGCCATTGTGCTGGGTCCATCCGGTGGGGATGCGGGGCTGTTCGGGGGAGCGGCGGCGTACCATGCGCGCTTGCTGGCACGATTCGCGGCATGTAGGAAAGTGTCATGTTCGCCCTCCTCGCCGCGGTCGCGGTGATCCCTGCCGGTCAGACCTTCGAATGCACGCCCACCGCCGTTTACGATGGCGATGGACCGGTCTGGTGCGCCGAGGGTCCGCGCATTCGCCTGTCGGGCATTGCCGCGCGAGAGACGGACGGCACCTGCTCGCCCGGCCATCCCTGCCCTCGCGCAACGGCTGCTGAAGCGAAATCAGCGCTGGTCCGCCTTGTCGGCGAACCGATCGGCACCAGCCCCCATGGCCATACCCTCGTTCGCGGCCCGACCATGCGGTGCACCTCCACCGGCGGCGCTGGCGGCAATCGAACCGGCGCCTGGTGCGTATCTCCGCGCGGTGGGGATTTGTCCTGTGCTATGGTGCGCGGTGGCTGGGCGGCGAAGTGGGATCGGTATTGGCGGGGGCATCGGTGTGATTAGCGCAGCCGCCCACAATCCCAGTCGCATTCCTCGCTGCCTGCCTTGAGGCACTGGCCATCCGGCATCAGGCCGCAGTCGAAATTATTGCGGCATTGTTCCCAAGTCTCGCCACAGCAATCGCATAGCCCGTCATCGTCATCCGGCCCGCAATGATAGTCGGCGACGGCTTCAGGGTCGGGAAAGCCGCACTGGCGGCATTCGTCGGGAATGTGATCGTCGTCATCTCGTGCAATCATGTTCCCGCACGACGGGCACCAGAGAGCGCCATCGTTCATGTCCCACGGGCGCTCAATCATCTTCATTTTCCTCAATCCAAACGTCGATTTCCTCGATCACTTCATCGCGGGTTTTGCCGGTGACGTAGCGATTGTCGCTCGGGCCATCGTAGAGATACACCGGGGTGGGATCGTAATCGGGATGAGTGGCCTCCCATTGGTTCAGCCAGTTCTGCTCGATCAGCCAGCCACGATGAGTGTCGCGCTGGACGGTGTAATCTGTCGCTTTCACATCATCTCTCCATCAATATCAGGAACAGCACCAAGGGCTTCGGGAGGGTAGGTGGTGGCAGTCATGCGGCGCGCTGCTCGAGCAACCGAGCGATGCGATCTTTCAGAAGGTTCAGATCGACCCATGCGTCCCCGTCTTCGCCATTAAGATACGCCAGATCATCGGTGTCGGTTTCGACGCGGCGCGCCCAGACCAGCATATCGCGAAGAACCTTGGTGGCATCGTTCGCGAAGTTCGATTGGTCCGCTAGGTTCTGCGCCTGATCGTGCAGCTTCTCGACCGGCAAATCCCCGATCACGTCATGCAGCGCAAATAGTGGGTTCCCGCGCCCTGCGCTGATATAGCCAAGCGGCCATTCCTCGCCTTGGAAGTTTGAACGGAACGCCGCGTGCGGCTCGAAAATCAGCTTCTCTTTCATGGTAGGTTCCTCATTGACCACGCCATCGCGCCAAGCCCGCAATGCTGGCAAAATTGTTCGCCACCACGGCCATCTTCGAACTCGCGCCAACCGCCGAACGCATGGTCGCAGGGAGGCGGTAGCTTCGACAGTGCGCGTTCTATAGCTTCGTTGATTTCGGGATCGTCAGTCGTACACCGGACTGGCTTGACTAAGGGGTGCGCATCCGCGCCTGAATGCTTAGATTGCGTATCAGCCATGCGATCGCTCCTTGATCGTATCGGTAGGCCCGGTGCGAGGATTGCCGTCCTCCATCGGGCCGTTTTGGTTAGCCAAACCTCGGTGGGATATGGATGCGCTTACGGTGCCAAAGCGGGATCGGTAGCCAAACCAACGGTCTGTATTTGTTGGAACGTTACACCCCTGCCGGGCGCGCCACAAGCTATTTTTAGTCACGGTTTTCCGCCCTTTTTCGGATGGGTAGCCAAATGGTTAGCCGAAGCGTTAGCCATACTCTCCATAGCCAGTTCCGCCATGCGTGACTGTTCGGCATCGCGGGTATAGCGCGCCACTTCGTTATCGCTGGAGTGGCCAGTGATAGACTTGATGAGCTGGTTGGAAAGGCCCTGTTCGGCCATCCGGCGCGAGGCGGCTTTCCGAAGGCCGTGCATCGAATAGCCCTGTAGGCCCGCCGCGTTGCATTGCGCGCGGAACCAATTCCCGAAGCTTTCCTTCGTCCGGGGTGCGCCGCGATTGCTGACGATGAATGCAAGGTGCCCCGTAGGCGTGGCGGCGATGCTGGCGGCTAGGGCGGGGTGGATCGGCAGTTTGAGCGTCTTTCCGGTTTTTAGCTGCTTCACGGTGATTTTGCCGCCGCTGACATGCTGTGGCCCCATAAGGCATACGTCGCTGCGCCGCTGGGCCGTATAGAGCGCCAAATCGAAGGCGAGGCGGGCAGGGGTGCCGATTTCGTGCTTCGCCTCGTAGGCGGCAATCTGCTCTTCCTGCCAAGTCGCATAGCCGCCGCTCTTCGTCTCCAATCGACCGACCGCGAGCGCGGGGTTGTCGGTGCGCCAGCCAAGCCGCTGCGACAGCTTGAATAGCTGGCCTAGGCGCTTCTTCAGATTGTTCGCCGCCGATGGCCGGTCCTGCATGTTCTGCATAAGCTGATCGACGTGACGCGCGTTCATGGTCGCTACCTTTCGCCCGCCATAGGTCGCGCGGAACCGCTCTAACTCACCACGATAGGAGCGTTGGGTTTCTGCCGCTCTCTTGGTGAAGCCGGGCGAGGCGTAGAACCGGGTTATTAGGTCATCCCAAGTGCCGGGTTCGACCCGATCGCCGCCCACCTGGATCTTGCCGTTGGCCTGCCACTCGTGGAATTCCTGCGTAAACTCGGGTGTGCCCGGTTCATGCTGCGCGTAGCGGGTCGCCCATCCCGTCCGGCGAAAGCGAACGCGGGTCTTGCCGTGGCGATCCTTGAAGGCGCTGCAATACCGGGGCAGGGCGGTGTTCACTGTTCGAGGTCTGCCCATTCGTTATCGTTCCCCGGTTCGGCTTTCGGTGAGCCGGGTATAATGACGATTTTTCCGTCACGGTCTATTTCGATCCGTGCAATCGAGATGCCCGCCAGTGTGACACCAGCAGCAGCGCGCTTGAGGTCAGCCTGTGTGAAGCGGGCGCGCGCGGTCACTGCGCCGCTCCCGCGATAGGGATCGAAGCCCGCAGGGCCACGACGCGAAGCGGGCGTGGTTCACGAGAGCCCGGACCCGAAGGGTATCGCCAGGACACGGTAATCACTCCCCCTCTCCCACGATAGACCGGGCATTGACTCCTGTGTCTGCCGCTTCGTTGCGGATGGGCGTTCGATAGGTTTCGGCTTTGACCAACCTGAAATCGGCGTCTTGCGAACAAACCGCCAAGTAATGACCAGCATCGGTTAGGCTTGAGCTGCTGGCGACGAGGAAATCGTCCTCCCAAACTTCGTAGGTGATTTCCGGCCCGTCCCGCACCGCATCGCTCTGCGTATCGGATTGCTCGGGGGCTTGGGCGAGGAGGGCAAGGATTTGCCGTTCGATGTCGCCCGCCGCTGCGATATAGCCTTGGGATATGTTGCCGCCCGCGTAGGTTGTTTCCCGCGCCTTTCGGGCAATAGCCGCCGCCTCCCGAAGCACCCGCTCCCGGTCGGGCTGGGTGGTGGTGGGGGGTATTTCTATTTGACACAAGCTGCGCTTTCTCGGCTCTCCCTCCCCGTGGTGGGCGGATAGGGCTGCGGAGGGCGGTGGACCGCCGCACCCCGGTTGTTGCGTCAGGTCGCCAATCGGTTGCGAGCAAGCGTCGCAAAGACCAGCACCTACGTCTCCGCAAACCGGCTTGCCCTGCTGGGTGTTAGATAAAGGAGAATACCCACGCTCAATCTGATCGGCGATGAAAGCGTAGGATTCGCCGCGAACCCGCCATTCTTCTGCCGTGTCGTCATCCCTGCGGAAACGGTCGGATGCTTCGCCTCTGCAAGTTTTAGCCAATTCTCTAAGCCACTCGCTTGCCGCCTCCACCAGATCGCTCTGTGCGGGTTGGCTTGTGAGGCGGCGAAGGCGGGAAATCTCCGCTTCCAAGCTGATGATGTAGTCCCGAACGCTGTTTGGGATTTTTGACCGAGCGGCATCCAGCGGTTCCACCCTCGTCACTTCGTCTTTGGTGTTGTCTGTCATGGTTATGGGGTCCTTGGAGTACAGTGGGTTACGGGCGTGCCCTTCGGGACAGGCTCTCGTCCTAGCGGGCCGAGCCTGCTTCGCGTCTCGTCGCTTCGCGCTTCGATCCTTCACGCGGCCAGCCCCATCGCCTCTGCGATCAGTTCATCCGGCGCGGTGCCGACCATGAACCTGCCCACCAGCGGCGGGATCGCGGTTTGAACGAAGGTGTCGAACTGCGCCTGATCCATGCGCGCAAAGCTGATCGAGCCTGGAATGAAGTGCGTATCGCCCCGACTATCGGTCACGGTATCGCCGACGCCCGCTGCCAGCTTGGCGAAGTGCAGCGCCGCCGCTTCGCTGATATGCGGATTGCTGTTGTCCGAAATAAGCCGGAGCATGGCGAAGAACAGGCGGTGAAACTTAAGGTTGCGCGCCTGCTTGCCTTCCAGCGATACGAGCTGGCCGAACTTGACCTTGCCGAAGAACTCCGCCGCGTCGTCATTGGCGGGAACGAAGCCTTCGTAGGTGCGGCGGTAAATCAGTTTGCGGTCAGCCATGCTCCCGCTCCCATTCGATACGCCCGGGCCAAGCGGTCCAGTAAGCGTCAGCCATCGCGACGGCCGATTTTCCGCCAAGGCATTCCGCCTCGAATGTCATCCATCCGCGCATATGCTGGCGGCGATGGTGTCCCGAACAGAGCGGGATGGCGAACCGATCGCTCGCCTTGGTGCCCATGCCTTTATCGCCGCCGTGATCGACGTGGGCGGCCTCCATCGTCCCCTCGCAATGTCCGTAGCCATCGGCGGCACAGGGACGCCCTCGCAGCCACTGGTGATAGCTGCGCGCCACCTTCCACGCGGGGCGCGGTGCATTCTGTCTGCGAGGCTTCACATTGACGCGCATGTCAGGTTCCTTTCTCCGGGCGGCTCACTAAGAACCGCCCGGATGGTTGCGGGAAGTGCTAGGCGGCGTCGTCGCGGTATGTTGCCATCCGCTCCAAGCCGTGAAACTTACGGTGGCAGGCGGTGCAGAGCCACGTTACATCCAGCGGCAAGCTATAGTCGTGATGATGCGCTTCTAGATCGCGTTCAGATCCACAAAAGGCGCAGGGATTCTTGCTAAGCCGACCATCGCGGATCGCATTACTGACCGCGTTGTGGGCCTTCCGCCTTTCCGGTGGTAGATTGCGAAATATTTCTTTTCTCAGCGCGACCCTATGAGGAAGGCTTGACCTTTGCCGATCATAAGCGCGAACCCGCTCGGCATTGTCTTGCCTATACTGGCGAACGCGCGCTTTGACGCAGGCCTTGCACTGAGAAAGGTGCCCGTCCTTCATTGCCTTGTGAGCGTAGAAGTCGCCAATAGGCCGTTCCTCTTGGCACGCAGAGCATTTCTTGACGGGCACTTGCATCAGAATGCCCCTTCCGATGTGATGAACGGAATCGAGTCATCCATGTCATCGTAGCCGCCACCATTGTCAGGCGGGCTTCCTTGCGATCCATCGGGGGTGCGCTGGTTGCCGCTGTTGCCGCCCTGAAGCGCGATGTCGTCAGCCTGGACCTTCAGGTAGGTCCGACCTTCATGCTCACGTAGAGACAGGCTTCCTGATACGGTGAGCTGGTTGCCCTTCTTGACGTAGCGGGTGAGGCCTTCCGCTCCCTTCCCGAACTTCGCCACGTCGAGCCATACGGTCTGCTTGTTGTCGCCAAAGCCCACGTCGCAGGCGAGGGAGAATGAACAAATATCGGTGCCGCCCTGTGTGGTAGTGTGCTTGGCGTCTTGGCCCACTCGGCCAGCTGCGAAAACTTTAAGCATTCTGTGTCTCCAGTTTCTTGGCTTCGTCGGCGATCCACTTCATCGCGCCGTCGAAACGGGCGGCAGGCAGTTCGCGCAGGTCTTTGATCTTCGACACGCTCAAGAGGCGGTCGGTCGGGAAGTTCGTGCTATCAAGGAGGGCCATCAGCTTTTCGCGCTGGCCGTCATTGATAGTCTCGGGAGGGTTGGCTGGCTGAGCAGCAGCGCCTTGTGAGAGCGCGCGCAAAGCGTTTGCGAACACGCGCTCCGCTTCCGGCTTCCACTTCACAAATTGCTTTTTGTTGTTGAAGTCGCGGCTTTCGCAGGGTGCCCAGACATTGCCGAGATCGTAGAGATAGCGGCCAATGCCCCACTTTACGCCAGCGCGCTTGAAAGCATCCGATATGCCGCCCTTCTCACCTTCTACGGCGGTATCGCCAGCGCCATCGCTTTTGGATATCCATTGATCGCCGAGCATCAAAGACAGGGAGCAAATAACGCGGCCCTTGGCAGTCTCGGTGAAGGTGTCGGACCATCCTGCGGGACTCATCACTTCGTCCAAGCGGTCCATCACGTCGCGGGCGTCGAGATAAGCTAAGGCAAGAGCCTGCGTGCCGTCCTTTCTGACTGTTTGAGCGCGCCAATGGATAGCCTCGGGCGGGAACGGGGCGGAAAGTTTGTCGATCATGCTGCGCGCCTTTCCTGAGTAACCGACACACCATCCATCGGACGGGTCGGGGCGTTGCGGCGGGCGTAGTCTTCCACGAAAGCGGACAGGGCGTCGGGGTCGCGCTTGGCGATCCAGTTCAGCGCCGCGCGCCGGTCGGTGACTTCCACCACGTTGTAGGTCCGCAGGCCGGTTGCCGATCGGTCGATCTTGTTGGCGACTGCCGACAGCTTCTTGGCGGCGGCAAACTCCTGCTCGGCCTCGTAACGCTGCTCTAGCGGCGCATCGGCTTCCAGCTTGGCGCGGGCTTCGTGCTCCTTGCGTTCGGCTTCCTCGCGCGCCTTACGTGCCGCCTCGTCCCGTTCCGCCTGCTTGGCGACTAGATAGGGCGTCTGCATGGCGTTGATCGCAGCGATGGCCTTCTTGCACTTGTCGGCTACCGGCTTGTATGCTGCGTCCACAGCGCGCCCGGCTTCCAAGTGCGGCTCTTTCTCGGCCTTACGGGTGGCTTCGGCATCCTTGGCAACGCGGCGCAGGTCGTCCTTCAGCCCGTCAAGCGCGGTGTTCTGTTCTTCGTTCTGAACCGCATCCATGCCTTCCAGCGTGTCGGACGCGGTGTTGAACAGTTCGTCCGCTTCCATGGCGAAGGCTTCGTGCGCGGGCGGCGAATTGTGACCTAGGCCCGTCATTTGCGGAGCCCCTGTTCGTGAAGCTCGCGAGCCAAACGATCGACATCGCTCTCATTCCATGGTCTGGGGCCTTCGCAACTAGCGCAGACACGAACGTATCCCGGCTCGTCGCCACCCATGAACTCGCCACATTGTTCGCAGCAAAGTCCGTCTTCGATGTAGTCTTCGAAATAGCTCATGCCGCCATCCTTTCCGCCTTGGCTGCTTCAATCGCAGCGCGGAACGTAGGACCAGTGCCGGTGCGTCCGTCCTCCAGCTCGACCCAGCGATAACCGGAAGGCTCGCGGCGGCAGGTGCGCTTGATGCCCTCGCGCGCCATGGCTTCGTCGAAAAGTTCGAATGCCGACACGGCAGGCTCTATCTTAGCTACGGCGTTCATGACGGTCCTTTCGTTCGGTGGGGGTGCGGAGAGAGGGGCGACGATATGCCGCTCCAGGCAGGTCCAGCATTTGACGGTGACCCGGCTTGTAAGGGGACTTCCAGGTGGTGAAACGAAGCGAGGTCATGCCGCTTCATCCTTGCGGGTGATGGCGTAACCGCGCTTGTCGAGCTCGCGGCGGAGCTGGTCAGGGCCGTCTATGCATCCCGAAAAGTCTATGGGCAGCGCGTCAAACGCCTCCAGCAGCGGATCGACCTCTTTCGACTTGTCCAGTTCGGAGAGGATGGCGCGGAGGCGGACTTTCGGCGGATCGACGTGACCGTGATAGTCGGACACAGACGGATGGTCGGGAAAATCCCGCTCGCATTCATCTAGCCGATCCAGCAGAAACACGCATTCCGAGCGCAATTCCTCCACCAGTTCCGGCGAGTATTCCGGGTGTTCGGATGCGGTGGGTTTGCGATTGCGGATGCGCCACTTGGTCTCATTGGCGTAATGCCGACCGTTCGGCAGAAAGGTCCAATGTCCATCAACAGACGGGTGAACGTTGAAACAGAGATCGTCTTCATACGCGGGTCTTCCCCACGCTAGTTCGACGATCTGCCCATCGGGATGATACGCCTCCAGTGGCGCGTTCCAGTCGATTGTCGTTTCTTCGATCATGCCATGAATCCTTTCAAAGCAGAGAGAGCAGCCGCCATCAGAAGGGCGAGCGTAAGGAGGGTGCAGAGGCGGTCGCTGGTGAGGACGGTCATTGCGACACCCCGCCAAGCAGAGCGTCGAGCAGTTCCCGACATTCGAGCAGACCGCGACGGTGAGGCTGTATTTCGCCTTCCGGTGCCAGGCGCAGGAAATGCAGCTTGTCCCAGATAGCGCCTACGTCGCGCTCTACGTCATGGCCCCATAGTTCACGGGCGTTGGTGGGCGCGCTCATGCCCGACCTCCCATTCCATCGGTGTCCTTTGATCGGGTGCGAGCGATTAGGTCGCGCTCGGCAGCGTCTTGCGTTTTGCCGAAACCGGCATCGCTCTCCTGAAGGTTCTCGAACCCCGGCATGAAAGCGCACCACATATTGCCATCGCGGACGAACCTGATGTCGTTCGGACCCGGACCGCCGTGTGCATCGCAGCAGAGGTCGGGCGCGTAAGGCGGGGTCAGGTGCGATAGGTGGGGCGGATAATAGCCGTTACGGTCTCGCTGCGCCCAACCGTGCGGAGCGTGCTTGCCAGATTGGCCGCGCGAAGGGTCACCCTCCGAATATTGTTGCCCCCACGCAGGGCGGTCACAAAATCCCGCTGGCCCGTAACCGCTAAACTGCGGGACACTGCATTTCCCTTCGACGCCGCACTTGGCTTTGTGATGTTCAGAGATACGGCTCATGCCCGACCTCCCATTCCATAAGAGACACGGACAGGACGGGCTTGCCGTGCCTGACGCATGATGCGGTTAAGGCGCACAGCTTCGTCACGATCAGCGACGTGCTGGCAGAAGTCGCCGTCAAAATAGGCGCGTTCCGAGTAGCTCATGCTGCCTCTCCCATCGCGCGCTCAAGCATCCAGCGGTTATGCCGTTCGCGGGCAGCTTCGCCGTATTCGTCCATCAGCGGGCGCTGTTCGAGCATCCACCGCAGTTCGCTTTCGTCCTCGCAATCGAGGGCCATGCGCGCGGCTTCAGTCCAGTCGCTATCGCTGTAGATCGTGCCTTCGGGGATATGACCGGCAAGGATGCGATCGGTGAGGCTTAGGGTCTGGGCGTTCACTTGCCTGCCTCCACCAGCTTGCCATCTACGACGCGGTACGGCGTGTTGGCCTTGATGCCATCCTCGCCAACATAGCCGGTTGCGATGCGGTAACGCTCGCCATCCCACCATTTGACTTGAACGGTGCCCCAGTCGCCAGCGGTCGCGGTGCCACTGTCGCCAGCGGTCGCGGTGCCACTGTTGCCAGCGGTCGCGGTGCCACTGTCGCCAGCGGTCGCGGTGCCACTGTCGCCAGCGGTCGCGGTGCCACTGTCGCCAGCGGTCGCGGTGCCCCTGTAGCCAGCGGTCGCGGTGCCCCTGTCGCCAGCGGTCGCGGTGCCCCTGTCGCCAGCGGTCGCGGTGCCACTGTCGCCAGCGGTCGCGGTGCCCCTGTCGCCAGCGGTCGCGGTGCCCCAGTCGCCAGCGGTCGCGGTGCCACTGTCGCCAGCGGTCGCGGTGCCACTGTTGCCAGCGGTCGCGGTGCCCCTGTAGCCAGCGGTCGCGGTGCCACTGTCGCCAGCGGTCAAAAACGCCCCGACAATCGCGCCAGTGATACCGGCATCCGACAGGAACTGCGTTGCCGACCGTTGATCGCCACAATGAACGACCTCGCAATACGGGAACTTGATCTTACCGCTTAGATCGACAACCAGACCAGCTTCGTGAGCCTCGGTGATGTCGCAGACTAGCCACTTGGCTTCCGGCGACCAATCTAGATAGCTTCCGCCACCCTCGCCATTCAGGAGGCCATGCAGGCCATTCCCGCAGTTGGCGTCAGGCTTCCAGTCAGGTGCTTCGCAGCGCCCGCTATCGGGCCACTGGAAACCGCCATGGCTGCGTAGATCGCTGTCGCAGGTGCGCAGGGCGTAGACGCGCTGTTCGTGTTTGGTGAGGGTCATGCGCCTTGCTCCAGCGCAAGATCAGCATCCTCGACCGCTTCCTGTGCTTCTCTGCGCAGATGGGCGGCGATGGTTCGGCAGGCTATTACGGATGCCGGATGGGAAGCCTCCTCCCCGGCTCGTTCAACATATCCGGCTGCCCACGCAACGCCACGCTTGTAATCCTGCGGATGAGAAGCGGTCATTGGTTCAACAACTAGGGCAGTAATCTCTTCGCCAGCGTAAAATGGGGTCCGCTGCCAGCGGCGAATGTGGTTTCCGCAGTCGGACCACTGTATCCAAACGGATTCCAGCTTAGCGCCCGCGCTCATGCCGCCACCTGCGACATGTGAGCGCCGGGGCCGTTTTGCGCACCACGGATCCAATGTTCAATGCGCGGCGGCGTGATCGCCTTACCGAAGGCGCGATGCCAGATGTGCCTCTGATACCAAACGCCGTCCGAGCGGCGCGCCATCTGAATGTTATAGAGAAGATCGCCGTTACCGGTCAGGCCAGTTTCGTATTGCGGTTCCAGTTCGATCTCTGGAACGTCAAGCGGCAGTCGCGCCATGTCGTAGCCTCCTCATCGACACCGGTTGGTGCCTGTTGAGAAGGGTTATGCATTATGCGTTACAGATAGTCAAACGCATTTTGCATTATTTTTCGATGGCTCGTCGAATTTGTCGGAAATCAGGCGTTCTTATCGCCCGCGAGGCCGCGCAAATACCCAAGCGCCTCGGCTTTCTTAAGCGGCGGCAGGTGGTCGAATAGGTCGATCACTTCCGCCTTGATGTCGCCTGTTTCGCCAGGCCCGGGGCCGACGCCGTATAGCAGCCATTGCTCGCGGACCTTGAACTTCCGCGCATAGGTAAATGCCTTCTTCGCCGGATAGCCGCGACTGCCATTCTCGTGTCCAAGGTATGTCGATACCGGAAACCCGAGCGCCTCGGCGGCTTCTTTGGCGGTTTCAAACCCAGCTCGCATCCGAGCGATTCTCAATCTGGCAGCGGGATCGGTCATGCATTGAGCATACCTGCGATCATTATGCAAAAGGCGTTTGACATCGCATGACGCATTATGCATAACGCTGGAATGCGAACTCATAGCGAAATCGTCAAGCTCGCCGGAACGCCGGAAGAGATTGCCGTCTGGCTGGGCGTCTCCGTGCACACGGTCCGCTCGTGGATTCAACGCAATAGCATTCCGGCGGATCACTGGATCGCCTTTGCTGACGCTGGACACACCGATCTGGCGGAACTGGCGGAACTGAAAGCCGCCCGAAAGGCCGCAGCATGAGCCGCCATCCGCTCATTGTGGGCGAGCGCGGCCCTGATCTGACGCCAATCGGTCGCGCACGCCAGACGCAAACATTGCGAGCCGGTGTTCGAGTAAATCTTGCCGCGCTTCTTGCTCTTCTTTGGAAAGGCTTCCGGGGCCGTAAGTCGTGCCTGGGAGCCCAGCCTGTCGAACCATTTCGTCAGCAAATGCAGGGATCTGGTCATGACTGACGCCCATGTCGCGCAGATAGAGCGCGTAAAGGTTTTCCAGCAGGAAATTGATCTTGCTGATTTCGACCGAAATATCTCTGTCGTCCATGTAGGTTCTCTTTCGTCAGTGAGTGGAAGCACGACGATAGCCGAAGCGGGCGGGGTCACAAGCCTCGCCCGTGGAGGTTGTTCGATCCTCTGCGCCTGCAACGCTTGCGAAAACCCGTTTCGTCCGGGTGCGGCATGAGCGGGGGCGATAACTGGCAGGTCGGTGATCTGGCGCTTTGCGTGAAGATTGGCCGTTGGCGTCATGTATCTGGCAATTTCGCTAGTGGCCGAGGGATGCGCGCTGGGGTGATCGCCTCGGTTCGTAAAGTCGGAGTCAGTGTGGGCGGCTTTGCTACTCTCTGGCTCGAAGGCTGGCCGGGAGAGTCGTTCGGCGATGGCTTTAACGCGTCCCGCTTCCGCAAGATCACCCCTCCCAAAGCAGACGAGTTCGACCGTGAGGTAATAGACCTCATGCTCGGCAAGCCTGTCCCGGTGGAGGCTTAGATGCCCCCCGAGATAGCCGACGAGGGCCACGACGGTAACGTCATCGCCGAACTCAACCGGGTGAAGTGCATCTTCCAGGCTCGCGCCATCGCGACCGCACTCGGCCTCAATTCTCTCGACCACCGCTCGCACCGCTTCCCCGACCGGGACGGCAGCGCAGCGGCGGTTTCCGAGAGTGTCGTTCCTTTCTTCCATGACAATGAGGTAGGCCATGACTGACAAGTCGTCAGTGTCTGAAGCTTCGCTGGTTTCGCACGATAGTGTCCGAATTGCCGTTCAGGCCGCTCTTCGCGCCGCTCAGGTCGAAGGTTGGACCGATGCCAAGCTAGAACAGTTGTCCGGCGTGTCTGCCCGCACGATCAAAAGCTACCGGGTGGATGGCAAGGAGCCATCGCTTTCCAACGCGCTATCGCTGGCAGTCGTTCTCGGCCCGCGCGCCCTAAACGCTCTGCTGTCGCTGATTGGCTACGTCGCGCGCCCCTTGGACGAAGCGGATGCCTTCTGTGTGAATAGCGCAGTCGCTACCGGGCTTCAGCATTTCTCGACCATCGCGATGGCTGCGGCAGATGGCCGGATTGACCACATCGAAGCGCCTCTATGCCGTGAAGCCGCGGATATGATTATTCAGACCGTGATGCCCCTCTCCAGCGCGGGAGCGGCAGAATGAAGAACAAGCTTTCCGACCTGAACGATCACCTGTTCATGCAACTTGAGCGCCTTGGCGACGAGGATCTTTCAGCTGAGCAGATCGAAACGGAAGCCCGCCGCGCTGAAGCAATGGTCTCGGTCGCTGACCGTGTGGTCGCCAACGCTGCGCTTCAGATTAAGGCCGCATCCCTGTTTGTCGAGCATGGCGAGTATGTGCGCCCGATGCTCCCGATGATCGAAGGGAAGGCCTCGTGAAGGGCCGCGCAATCCCATACTCGGCGCGCGAGCTCGCATGGATCAAAGCCCATTCGACAGATAATCGTGCCGAAATGTGCGCCGCGTTCAACCGCAAGTTTGGACGCGACATCGCGCTGAAGAACATCAACGCCCTGTGCAAGCGTAACGGATGGCTGACAGGCCGCACAGGCTGCTTCGAAAAGGGGCAGGAGCCGCACAACAAGGGCGTGCCCTGTGCACCCGGCAAAGGCGGGCGTCACCCGAACGCTCGTCGCACGCAATTTAAGAAAGGCCAGGAGCCCCACAATACCCACTATCTCGGGCACGAACGGGTTTCGAAGGATGGTTACGTCGAGGTCAGCATCGACGAGACGAACCCACACACCGGCTATCAGCGCCGCTACGTCCTGAAGCATCGCCACGAGTGGGAAAAGGTAAACGGCCCGATCCCTGAAGGGCACGCGCTCAAGTGTCTAAGCAGCGACAAGACAAATTGCGACCCGACTAATTGGGAAGCTGTCCCGCGCGCTCTTTTGCCCCGCCTCGCTGGTGGCAATCGCTACCGCCGCCGCCTTGCTTACGATGACGCTCCGCAAGAGCTGAAGCCAACCGTGCTGCTCGCCGCGAAGCTTCACCATGCAGCGAAAGGAACCGCAGCATGACCTCGCCCGCTCAAAAACGCCCCGCCATGGTTCCCGGTCCCCTAACCTACGCCATTGTTCTTTGGACTGCCATTCTTGCTGCCGTGGGGGTGCTGTGATGGTCGAAGTATCCGTAGCCATCCGCCGGGAACGTCGCGAACAAGAAGCCTGCGACAACCGCTTCCTCGCCAGCCTCTACCGGGGCTATCCCAACCTCATGCCGGCTGATCTCCGTGCGGCAAATGAGAACGAAAGCAAGGCGGAACGGGAGCGCGCCGCTCAAAAGTGGTTCCAGCACCGTAAGCTTCTCGAAGAAGCCCGCACGGTGGTTTTCAAGCACGCAGGCACCGTAGGCCGGTCGATCATCAATTCAGTCGCTGAAGCGTTCGAAATGCATCCCAAGGAGCTGGTGAGCGATTGCCGCCGGAAGCGGTATATCCGCGCCCGTGCTGTCGCCATCCGACTGCTTCGCGATCAGACTTGGGAAGATGGTTCGCTGCGCTTCTCGACGCCGCAGATCGGCCTGATGTTCGGGCGCGACCATAGCACGATCGTTCACGCGCTGGCGACCTTCGATGAGCGTATGAAGCGGGATGCCGACGCCTACGCTGTCTATGAACAGCTTCGCGCGCAGATGGAGGCGTCGGCATGAAGATCGACCTTCCTTGGCCCGCTAAAGGCGCTTGGACGCCAGAGCAGATTGCTACCCTCAAGCAAGGCTACGAATTGGGTGAGTTGCCAAAGGATATTGCATCTAAGGTAAACCGAACCCCTGCGGCGGTGCGCAACAAAGCCTATGAATTAAAACTCACTCATAATCGGGCTTGGAGTGCTGATGAAGTCGAGGCTTTGCGCACTGCATATGCGTCCCATCCTATGGGCATCATCAACCTAGATGCAGTTGCTGAAAAGGTTGGTCGTGACCGAATGGCGGTTGCCTTGAAAGCAAGCAAATTGGGGCTTGGCGACCAAGCGCGCAAAAGGGTTGAAGAGCGAAAGGATCGCCGATCGTTTAAGGGTGATCAAACTGCTTTAAGCGAATTTCAGTCCGCCAGGTCCAAGGCAATGATCGCCGAAAATGGCCATCCCCGTGGGTTTGCCGGAAGAAAGCACTCTGCATCAACTAAAGCCGTCATAAGTGAAAAATCCAAGGCGGCAAACGCAGCCCGCACTGCGGAAGAGCGCAGCGCCATTGCCATGAAGGCGGTTAAGACCAGTGCAGCTAACGGTCGAGCCTGGTCGCGGGGATCGTGGAAGGCTGGGTGGCGTGAAATTGGCGGCAAAAACACGTTCTACCGGTCTCGGTGGGAAGCAAACTATGCACGCTACCTCGAATGGCTCAAGTCTCGGGGAGAGATAAAGGATTGGGCGCACGAACCCGAAACATTCTGGTTTGAATCCATTAAACGTGGCGTGCGCAGCTATAAGCCGGACTTCCGTATTTGGGAAAATGACGGAAGCGCCCCCCTACACGAAGTTAAGGGGTGGATGGATGCTCGTAGTAAGACAGCCATTAAACGTCTGAGAAAATATTATCCTCAGGAAACTCTAGTTGTCATCAAAGAGCGCGAATACATGGCGATCGCGCGGAAGGTGCACAAGCTTATTCCATGCTGGGAAATAGACGGAAAGGGCCGTCTATGATCTATATATTTCGCCTTAGCGCCTTCGACATTCAGCCGGTTCAATTCTCTGACGAGCGCGATGGTCGCATCGTGGTGGAGGTGGGCCATGGCTAACGTCGCGCCAACCTACCTGATCGACAGCGCAGAGGTGCAGCGAGCCTTCGATGCCTTTTCTGCCCTTCGCAAAGCTGCGTGCGCCGAGCCGCACCTAGCGACCAATCCGTATTTCACCGCCCTACAGGACACCGCCTACGCGCGCTTCCTGGCAGTTTTCGAGGCCCTATAATGAGCGATAACCCGTGGCACCGCCGCTACCATTCCGACGCCCTGACGGGGATGCTTTCGCTCACCTTGGAAGAGCGAGGGGCATATCAGACCGTCCTCGACATGATCTACGATCGCGGTGGGCCGATTGCGGACCATGACCGTGTGCTGGCGGGATACATGGGATGCTCTGTCCGCAAGTGGCGGAGCCTGCGCGAGAAGCTGATCGCGAGCGGAAAACTGACTGCCAGAAATGGGGTGATAACGAACCGTCGCGCGGAAAAAGAACTCGAAAACGACGCGAAAACGAGCCGAAAACACGCTGAAAACGGCGCGAAAGGCGGTCGAGTTTCTGCGAAATCTCGTGAAAACCCGAAAAACCTCAATCAAAACAATGGAGGGGGCCAAGCCCCGCTTAAGCCCGGCTCAAGCCTTATACCAGAAGCCAGAAGCCAGAGTATTCCGTTATCTAACGATAACGGGCCAGCGGCCGATCCTTCGAAGGTGTTTTGGGATGGGGCAAGCGGTTATCTCGGTGACCGTAACCGAGGTCTGATCGGCAGGTGGGCAAAGGAACACGGCCAAGCGGTCGTGGCGGAAGCAATCACCGAGGCGATGCTGGTGACCCCACAGCCCGCAGACCGGGCGGCTTACGTTGGCGGCATTCTCCGCAAGGTTCGCAAAACGGCAAGCGCCGGGGAAATCTGGTGACATGGCTACCGACGCGAACCGGAAAACAGACTTGCCCCGAATGCTCACACACTCGGCGGAACAAGAAGGATCGATGCCTGAGCGTCAGCCGGGACGATCGGGGGTGGGTCTGGTTCTGTCATCACTGCGAATGGTCGGGAGCTGAAGGCGATGGCAATTCACGAGAAGCACCGCGAATGGATCGCCGAACGCGGTCTCGATCCCAAGCTCGCCGAGGCGCTGGGGCTGGAGACAGTCGAGCGAGAGGGCAAGGCTTGGCTGAGCGTGCCCTACGTGCAGGGCGGCGAGACGATAAACCACAAATACCGGCGAACGGCGGAGAAGGATCACCGCATGGATCCCGGCGCGCCGCTTGTTCTTTGGAACGCGGATTGCCTGAAAGACCCCAAGGTTCGCAACGGGCACGCGCCTGTAGTGATCACCGAGGGGGAATGGGATGCGATAGCGGTCAAGCAGGCCGGACATCCGTTCGTGGTGAGCGTGCCCGGTGGAGCCCCAGGCAAGCCGACTGACAATCTCGATACGGCAAAGCGATACGAATGGGTCGATCGTCACGCTGAAGACCTTGCCAAGGTGCGAGAGTTCGTCATCGCAGCGGATGACGATCAGGCTGGTTGGCACCTGCGGACAGACCTGATCGCGCTGCTCGGTGCGGAGCGGTGCAGGTTCGTTGAATACCCGTTCCCGTCGAAAGACCTGAACGAGGTTCTGGTCGATTACAACGCTGAGCGCGTGGTCGAATGCATCACCACGGCGAAGGCGGTCCCGGTCCAAGGTCTCTACACGATCGACGACTTCCCGGAGCGCGGCGAAGTCCGGTCCTATCACATCGGGGTCGAGCCGATCGCAGACCTTATTCGCATCGTTCCCGGCACCCTCACTGTTCTCACCGGATATTCGAACATGGGCAAGTCCACGCTCATGAACGCGATCATCGGACAGGCGATGCTCCACCATTTCCCAGTTTGTGTGGCTTCGTTCGAAACTGACGTGAGACCGATCCTGTTCGAAGGATTGATGCAAGCCATCCTTCGCTGCGATCGGAACGACATCAAGCGGCACGACAAGCGCGACCACGCCTTGGCCTGCATTCGCGAGCGGCTGACCATCATTTCCCAAAATGTGGACGAGGACATGGAAATGGACCTCGAAAAGTTCCTTGATCTTTGCCGCGTTGCCGTTCGGCGCGGCGCAAAAATGATTGTTCTCGATCCATGGAACGAGCTGGAACACAAGCGCGCTCGGGATGAAACCGAAACGGATTACATTGGACGCGCAATTCGGGCGGTGAAGCGGTTTGCCAAGCAATATGACGTGGCATTTTGGATCGTCGCGCACCCTACCAAACCGCAGCAGGGCGTCGTGAAAGTGCCCGGTCTCTACGACATCAGCGGTTCGGCGAATTGGGCGAACAAGCCTGATTATGGCCTGACGTATCATCGCCCGAACGCGACCAAAAACCGCGCGCTAGTCCGCGTTCACAAAGTCAGGATGGGCTTGCCTGGGCGGAAGGATGAGGTCGAAGTCACATTCGACTTTCGCGATGGCACATTCAAGGTCGCGCCATGAACGTGGGCGAAGGCGCAGGCCGGTTCCTAGGCGACCTCGCCCAGCACGTCCCGGACGATGTGATGCGCCAGCGCTGGGAAGAAGGCCATTACGGGACCGGCAAGAACCGCCCTCAAACACAATTTATCACACAATGGCGTAAACAGGCAGGACGAGGATCATGAGTATGATGCCGTATGAAGGATTGGGCGCTTCCCCTGACGGGGATCGGGCTACCGCTGTCGAGCCCGTTCCGGTCTCGCCCCTGCGGGACGGTATCCCTAGCGCGTGCAAGCGACTATTCTCGTGGGCCGGTGCTGCGGGAATGCTTATCGTCGGCATCATGATGGCCGTGGCTGGCGGCGCGGCTATGGGGCAGGACATCAGTAGCTGGTCAGCATGGATCACTACCGCAGTAGCCACTTTCGTCATTCTTGGGGCGATTGAGTGTTTCGAAACGCGCGCGGTCAGCAAGGTCGAGCGCCGTTGGGCGATGCAATTCGCGGACATGATCGCGAAAGATCACCGCACCGAAATTCGCGTCGAACACGCCTTTCAAAGCATTCGCCCGGAATTGGACGAGATCATCGCGCGCGAAGTTGCGCAAGCGATTGAAGCGCGAAGCGGCGAGACTGCGCAGCAGGCTCGATCCGGCACGGACGAAAGCGCGGTCGGCATCGCCGATGCGCCCAAAACAACCGATCAACAGGCAGGAAGGGGATAGACGATGGCGAAGCGAGGACGGCCCAAGAAGTCGGGCAAGCGCACCAAGAGCGGTCGGCTCAGCCGTGCCAAGCCTGTTGAGGTGATCTTCGATAAGGGATCGCAGCGCACACAGGACAAATTCAGTGTTTACGGCGCTGATGGTTCGGATGCGATCGGAAGAGCATACGTGATGGGTCTTCTGGGGGTCGATAGCAGCGGACAGCCGACAAGTGAGGCTCTCGAATTACGAAATCTCGCCCGCAAAATTCACCGCGCCTATTGGCCTATGCTGGCGGTGGGGCGAGAGAAGAGCTGCTTAGGTCTCGACATCAACGGCCAAGCGGTCAACGACAACCTCCTTGATCCTGAAGAGCGAGAGCGGAAGATTGCTCGCGAGAAACGCCTCACGGAAACGCTGAGGGCAATCGCGAAGTTGGGTGCTGCACATCGACGGGCATTTGATGAGCTTTGCATCGACATAAACCCTGACCAAGGCCCTCACTGGTTGGAGGGCTTGATATGGGATCGTCGGCGCGTGAACCGAGGAGCCCCAAGCGTAGCCGACCCTGCGCACCGCCAGGCATTGCATAGAGCGGTCGAAGCGCTGGAATCGGTGGCGAACAGATGGTGATTCAAACAAGCACGTTGACAGAACGATTTTAGTGCGCTATGGCGGGAAAATGACGCAACGCGTTCGACCGGATTTCAAGAAACGGCGTCTGCATGGCGGTTATGACTATCCCTGCATTGATCTGAAATCATTGAGTAAGCGAGAGCTTGCCAGCGTTCTCATGGACGCCGAAGCAATGGGCCGCGCAAATTCAATCGTATCGAGCAACACGCAGGCGTTCGGTGATTTCGCTGCGGTGTATTTCATCGGGCTTCGCAATAGCCGGGTTACAAAGATTGGATTCAGCAACAACCCGGCATCGAGGATCAGGCAGTTGCAGACTGCTTTGTGGGATGACGTCGTTTGTCATGGACTAATCTGGGCACCGTTTAACGTGGCCCAAGGCGTGGAGACTAAGGCTTTACGCCTCGCCAAGCGGGAATCTTTGAGGCTTCGCGGCGAATGGGTCAACCTCCCTGCGGATGAGGCGGTTGGATTGGCTCTGACTGCGATGGAAGGCCACGAAGCTTTCGCTGATAGTTTGACCTTCGCAGAACATTGGTCGCCTCACTTGGTCCACCTCTACAGCCGAGGCGGCGATCACGCGCTTGCACTGCGACGGCAGGCTAGTGAGGACGCGCTTAGGAGCGGTAGCCCGCAGCCTGTTCCTTCGGGATGGATATACCAAACAGCATAGCTTTTTTGTTTCGGGCTTCGGCCCGGCCCTCGCTCCCCAGGACAGAAACACAAGTGACTGCCCAGCATTGTAGGGGCCTAGTCTGAGCCGTGAGCGAGCGAGGGTAAATATCCTATGGCGAAGCCTCCACTCGGGTATGGCAAGCGCAACCGATACGGACGTATTGAAGGTCGGAAGGGCGTAGAGATACGCAAGCGTCGGTTGGAGCGATCCAATTGGCTGTGCGAAGATTGCCGCGACAAAGGCGAAACAACCGTAGCCACTGAGGTCGATCATATCATCCCGCTTCACAAAGGCGGCACCGATACGGACGACAACACCCGGAACCTGTGCGACCCCTGCCATGAAGCGAAGACGCGGGAAGACATGGGGCATCGACCAAAGCCGACTTTTGGACCTGACGGATGGCCCACCTGATCGGGGGGTGTTCCAAAGTTCAGGGCTTAGGGAGGCGGAAGG
>Ga0207883_1000151_pt1 | contig 30891 bp, 33 predicted proteins | sample MalvirmetaMSP109_FD_184229 | JGI IMG/M metagenome (GOLD analysis project Ga0207883, IMG submission 184229) | Marine viral communities from the Deep Pacific Ocean - MSP-109 (SPAdes) | ecosystem: Environmental > Aquatic > Marine > Oceanic | place: Pacific Ocean | collected 2011-05-21 | reverse complement strand
TTCATCAATTGAATGCGCTGGGTAAGAAACGTGTTGCTCTTTACCACGCGTGTCGGTGAAACGGAAATCAAGGAATTTAACGTCCTCGTCCTTAATTATCTGAAGCACATTTTCGACTGACATTTATTATCTCCAAATTAAAATACTGCACACCTTGGTGCAAAAAAACTCACTTGCTGTTACAGCACAAACCTTGCCAACTCAACAGCCCCATAAAATCAACCATTTGAGTGCAGACGCTACCTATCAATGCTCACTATTGGTGCACTCAAAACTTAAAATGCACCATTAAAGTGCTACGCACCAACACAGACCGTAATGATGATCTCATCATCCTCTTCAATCGACTCTACAATCTGATGCCCATGGATCCTGGCCCATGCAGGAATATCACTTAACGCACCGGGATCGGTGCAAATTACTTTGAGAATATCCCCAGATGACAATTCTGCTACTTTATTCTGCGTTTTGATGACTGGCAAGGGACATAACAATCTTCTTGCATCTAATTCAAGCTGTTTCACACGTACCACTCCTGTGGAACCTGCTCAACTTTCATCGGGCATGCCTGAATATGCCGGGGGGGATTATCCGGTACCGTAATTTCCACCTCTACCTCATCAGCATGTCGGCCCTGACCAAAACGCGCCACAATGGATGCCGCCAGCGGAAAATCCTGCTGTTCAATATCACCATCAATAATGGCCATTGGCCCATTATGGCTGGTTGAGTACAGGCTGGTAAACTGTTTGCGATAACCCTCAAGGAATTTGCTTTCTCCGGCATCCCGCGCAATGATCATTTTAAAATCCGCTTTTGGCCGAATATGCCGACCAACTTTCAATAACATAATGTCATCCAACTCATATTCGCGACTGTTTCTGGCTGTCCATAAATCAACCAGCTTACTGGAATAACTTTCATCGGTCAGGAAACAACATCCTCCGGCAGGCGTTGCAAAATCATCAAAGCCAAACTGTTTTGCCAAGGCAATTTGAGGCTTACGGTTGCGACCATGAAAATCATAAAGCTTATTGCGGTCTACCCATCCTTCACGTTCCGGCTTGGTGGGCTGGAGATTTTTGGCACATAACGGACGTAATAGTAAATCCTCTGCACCTGATTCAGCTGCCACTATCGGCATGGTGCGCTTTAATTGGGATTTGGGACGCTGACCAATGACTTCGCCGGTAATGATAAAATCAAACCCCTGCATATGATTTTCTTTAACCCATTCAACCGCTTTTTTGACCATAAAGATTTTACAGTCCAGGCACGGATTCATATTCGCGCCATAGCCATGTTTTGGATTGAGCAACACGTCTTTGTATTCTTCAATCACATCAATAATATGTAATTTGATTCCAAGCTGTTCAGCCACCCACAAAGCATTATTACGTTTCTGCTTGTCTTTATGCTGATTGCGAATCGCGTGTGTATGCCCTTCAACGCAGAAACCGGTAAAAAAGTTAATGCCTTCTACTTCAATTCCCTGTTCCTGAAGCACCCGCACCGCGAGCATGGAATCCAAACCGCCTGAAATCAAAGCGACGGCTTTGTGCGCTGAACTCATTACGCTGTGCCTCCGACTGTCAAAGCATCAATTTTCAAAGTCGGCTGGCCGACGCCAACCGGAACGCTCTGTCCCTCTTTACCGCAATTACCAATACCCGAATCCAGTTCGAGATCATCAGCCACCATGCTGATGCGATTCATGACTTCAGGGCCATTACCAATCAATGTGGCGCCTTTAACGGGACGAGTTACTTTGCCATTTTCAATCAGGTAGGCTTCACTGCTGGAAAATACAAATTTGCCGGAAGTGATATCAACCTGACCACCACCAAAATTAACCGCATAAATACCTTTTTCAACACTGGCGATAATTTCTTCTGCTTTGTGTTGTCCAGCCAGCATATAGGTATTGGTCATTCGTGGCATGGGCAGATGTGCATAGGATTCACGGCGACCATTGCCGGTACTGCGCATCCCCATTAACCGGGCATTTAATTTGTCCTGCATATAGCCTGTGAGGCGGCCATTTTCGATTAATGTTGTGAATTCGGTTGGCGTACCTTCATCATCAATTGTCAAGGAACCACGGCGATCCATTAATGTGCCATCATCCACTACAGTACATAAGGGTGATGCTACTTGTTCACCAATTTTGCCAGAAAAGGCTGAGGTATCCCGGCGATTGAAGTCACCTTCCAAGCCATGTCCTACTGCTTCATGCAATAACACACCAGGCCAACCGGAGGCTAACACGACAGGCATTGTTCCGGCAGGGGCATCAACAGCTTCCAGATTAACCAGAGCCTGCCGCACAGCTTCTTTGGCAAATCCTACCGCCAAATCATTATCAATAAAATACTGATAATCCAGACGCCGACCGCCACCGGCACTGCCGCGCTCGCGACGTCCATTCGATTCGACGATAACACTGACATTCATCCGTATAAGCGGCCGAATGTCAGCAGCATAAGTGCCATCACTGGCAGCGATTAGAATATGTTCAAGACTACCGGCTAAACTGACTGTCACCTGGGTAACACGTGGATCGGCTGCGCGGGCATATGCATCGGCTTCCCGCAACAGGTTTAATTTTGTCTGGGTGTCCATGCCCAATATGGGATCAAGGTCAGTATAAAAGGGCGACGCATCAACGTTTTTCCGAGCATCAATCTGTTTTTGCTGACCATGCTTTACCACCGCACTGGCAGCGCTGGTCGCCTCCAGCAATGACTTCAAACTCAGATCATCGGAGTAGGCAAAGCCGGTTTTTTCACCGCTGCAAGCCCTTACACCAACGCCCTGCTCAAGATGATAGCCACCATCTTTTATAATGCCATCATCCATCAACCAGTTTTCGCCACGCGAACGCTGAAAATACAAATCAGCAAAATCAACACCAGGACGCATGGCGCTTGATAAAGCCTGTTCAATATCCTGTGACTGCAACTCTGCAGGCATCAGGATCTGTTGTTCCAATTGGTCAAATATAGGATTTGTCATTGCTTTTGAACTACGCGATAAATTGACTATCTTAGCAGATCACACATTGCTAACCGACTCTGTTATGACAGACAACGCTGAAACATGGGATATGCCAAGTGAAGTTCATGATACGCATTCAGTTATCCCGGCATTTTTGCGAGCGACACCTACAATATTGCTAATTGCTCACTGGCTCTAACAGCAACATGGAATGGCGAGAAGTTATATCACCTAGGCATGGACATTGAACTCGACAGTGCTCAAGGGGTTTCAGGAGTCTTCAGCGATAGATCCGGATCATCCCAGGGACCGGTGAGTCGATAACGATAGCTAATCATATCGACCAAATCCCGATCAAATAATCGACCGGCAATTCGATCAACCAGATAAATCGCTGTTCCCACCCCCAGGCCAACTGGCCCGCCGGCAACAGCACCTGCAAGTGGCAAGGTGGAAGAGACATTTGGCGTAACAACAACTGTCTGATGATAGGTTCTATCAACTATATTAATCGGCCCGGTAACATCAATACTGGCGCTGTCGCCACGCATATTCAAATTATCAGTAACCGCCTGACCATTGGCAAATTGAAAATCACCACTGATTTCACGGAACGAAAAACCTTTACCAAAAAAATCACTGAAATCCAGTGCCAGCCGGCGTGGAATAGCCGCAAAACTCATTAAACCAAATATTCTTCCTGCTGCACCTGGCTCAACATCCACCAATTGCCCATCATCGATTTGCAGATTCAAATTGCCTTGCAGGTTGGCCATTGAGAGATTTAACGGTTCGTCTGACCAGTTAAACTGTCCAGTCACTTCAACCTGATCTGAGTGAATGGCTGCTTGATAGCCTAAATCCTCAAACAAGCCAGCAAGATCATTACTGGTGAGTTTTAAATTTAACTGACTGTTATCCCCAAGGTCGTTTTTTTGCCAGACGCCATCCAGTTCCGCTTGTAAAACTGCTGATTGCATACTGGCACTTTGCAACAACCAGCTATTCCCCTGCTGAAGCGCCCGGGCCTGTACCCGTCCCAGTTGCATACCATCAACTGTCAAACTATCAATATTTAACTGAAAACTTGGCCATAACTTGGATTTGAATTTTTTGCGACCATTTGACTGATTGTTGGAAGCGGGTAACTGCAGATCGACAAAATCAAAGTGCAAAGTTGGCAGTGAATCTGAATCAACAGGCCAACGAATATCCCCTCTTAGCTGCCGAGATTGAATATCCATTTGCCAGATTTGATTACGTTGAAAAGCGTTGGTTTGAAAGTCATTAAGTACCCACTTATTAAACCGCAGGTTATCCACTGCCAGATCAATATCAACAGCTGGCCAATTATCGAAGTTTTGTTCAGTGACGCTGTCTGCAAACCAGGTCTGTTGCCATTGTGTCCAATCCGAAATGGACAACTCGTTCAGACGGCCTCTGAACCGAATGCCGCTCGCTGGTAGCTCAACATCTGGAATACCAATAGTAATCTCAGCGCGAGCAGAATCTTCAAGCAGCCAGACAGCATTTACTGTATCAGCATAATTTAATTGCAGTAATGAAATCTCTTCGTCATCTTTACTTAATTTAATATCTAATAAACGTTTATCAGCGGCAGTTTTCCCCAGCGGTTGGGGAGCCTCGATTGTCATCCCAACCAGTTCAGAAGTAACCCGAATATTGGTATCAAATTCGCCTAATGACTTTTCACTCACTTCTACATCAGCCTGATACTGTGTCGTGCCTTTTACAAAACCAGGCATTTTGCCCTGCCATAGCTGCGCCAGCTGCTGGATGGATATCTCACCTTTTGCAGTCACCAATGTCGATTCGGTTCCTGGTATGACATCAATCTTGGTAGGCCTGTCTAAAAAAGTGGCGGTAATCGCTTCTGCGTTTACCCCATCATTATTGAAGAATAACTGGCCGTTGATATTTTGAATCGGCATATCCGGCATGGCGTTAACAGTGAGTTGACTGGTTTCAAAACTGACATGACCATCGACATTGGTAGCATTCGGATCAAGTAATGGAATTTTCAAGTTAAGGGCAATATTACTTTTGCCTTCGGCTTTTACCCAATCAGTGATATCGCCATACCGCGAACTGAGTGGACTGGCTTGTAAAAAATTCAGCGCATCCTCCGTTCTTCCTGATAACAACCCTGTCAGATCCAGCATCGGTTTGCCAGCGTAGACATTATTGATTTCAGCACTGACATTTACAAAATCAAACCCGGCAATTCTGCCGGATTTAGGCAATATCTCCAATTTGTTACCGCTACTCAGTACTTGGCCACTAATATTTTCCAATACCGGCCAGCCATCACCATAATCCAGGCCTACGTCAATAACATTAAGCGTTGCTTCAAATTCGTTTTTGCTATTCTCGGCGGTAAAAGGAAACTCTGCCAAATTACCTTTCATTTTGAGGCTGCCTGTTTCAATCTGGCCGCCGGTATAAGCCTTTTCTGCCCACTTCAGATAATCCGGATCCAGAATTGAACGCGGCACATAACTCAACCATTTTGCAATTGCCACATCCAGTAACTGCAGATCAATATCGGCAAACGTAGTATTGGATTGATGTTCCAGGCCCACTTCTCCGCGCAGCGTCATATCATTGTTCCAGATATTCAAATCCGTCAGCTGCATCTGCCAGTTCGTTTCAGCAGTGCTCCAGTCCAGATCCGCCTCTGCTACATCGAAATAAATCGCTTCAGGCAACCAGCTGGGTGCATACAACGTCAGGTTGCGGCTGGTGATCAGTGCTTGGGCTGAAACGGGCTCCCATTCAAACTCCATACTAAGTCCGGTCACCCCAGGCACTTGATCAACGGGTTGACTGGCAAACTCATCCACAATCATCTTTGCCGACTGAAGCTCATTATTGCTGTTCAGTGACAGTTGCAACTCTCGGATATCACCTGCAGGTTGATACTGAGTCAGCATCGCTGGTGCTTTATCACTTAATAATGCTAGCGCAGTAAGATCGCTTAGGCGAACAAAGCTGGTTTCTGCAAACCAGCCATCAGTTTCTGAAAACTGCAGATTCAATGCTGACTGAGGCCAACTGTCATCATCAATAGTTAGCTGAATCGTCTCGGCAGCTAATTGCCATGCAGTCCAATCTCCCTGCCAGTCAAATTCCCCTGACAAAGAATTTATACTTACTGATCCGCGATCTGGATTAGTCAGGTTTTCCAGACCAACATCCGTGAGCTGAATTTTCCCCTGCCATTGTTTATTCAAATTTGAACCAATAACAACACTGACATCAGCACGGCCACGGGTTACAGACACATCTTGCATCTGCTGATTCTGCAAAACTGTGGCGAGTTGAAGTTGTCTGGCATCGAGATGATCAATCTGCCAATTAGATATGCCTGATGAAGTTAATACTGCATCTATTGTGAAACTAAGTTGTTGCCCCAGATGGTGAGGTAATTGAATATCGCCTATCAATGTAGATTTTTTGCCCTGCATTAGGGCCAGTTGATTCAATTCATAAAAACCACTGAATTGAGGCTGCATTTGGTCTTCGAATTGGATCTTGGCTGACAATATTTCGATGTCACGCCACGAGCGGAGCTGCTCGACCCAGTCAATCTGTGTTTCATCAAACTTCTGATCGGCAGACTTTCCCTGTAGGCCGATAAGGCTGATATCACCGTCAACAGAACGTTTTATACCCAATTGCAGACCTGAAATACGTGCTGAATCAACCACCAACTCTCTTTGCTGCAAACTGGCAATCAGATCGACACCGATATAAAGCTCTTCTGCAGTAAACAGGTCACCAATATCCGGCTCGGCCTGCATTACAGAAATATCGGTCACCATTAATTTTGGAAACAGATCAAACCAGTAAAGACCTGCTTCACCAATCTGAATCGGATAACCGGTTTTTTCACTCGCCCATGCAGCAATTTCATCTTTTCGTTCGGCAATGGCATGGGAAAACCAGTATGCCAGTCCAACACAAACCAGCATGATCACCGCAGTCATAACTACAATATTGGTAACTTGTCTGCCTGCAATATGCAGGCTGCGATGCATTAGCGACATAACTACATCAGCACCACGTTAAATTGTTCACGGCCATATTGAGGCTCACACTGAAACAGAATCGGTTTACTAATAAATTGTTCTAACTCAGCCACTTTCGTGGAATCTTCATCATTAAGACGATCAATCACGTCCTGAGAGGCCAACACCAGGAACTGTTTCGATTCGTATTGACGCGATTCACGCAGAATTTCACGAAAAATCTCATAACAGACCGTTTCAACATTTTTGGTATAGCCCCGACCATCACAACAGGGACAGGCCTCACAAAGGATATGACCCAGACTTTCACGCGTGCGTTTACGGGTCATTTCCACCAGCCCCAGTTCGGACACCGCACAGATATTATGTTTTGCTCGATCCAGCAACATGGCTTTTTCCAGCGTTCGCAAAACCTGTTCACGATGACTGAGTTCTTCCATATCAATAAAATCGATAATGATAATACCACCAAGATTTCGCACTCGCAGTTGTCGTGCTATGGCCTGCGCGGCTTCAAGATTGGTTTTGAAAATGGTTTCTTCAAGATTTTTATGGCCGACAAAACCACCGGTATTTACGTCGACTGTGGTCATAGCTTCGGTTTGATCAAAAATCACATATCCACCCGATTTCAGAGGCACCTTACGATCCAGTGCTTTCTGAATTTCGTCTTCCACACCAAACAAATCAAATAACGGACGATCCCCCCGATAATGTTCCAGTCGGGCAGCACATTCCGGCATAAAACCTTCAGCAAACTGCTGGGCTTCTTTAAAGGTTTCAGCAGCATCAATGCGGATGCGATCAATATCAGGCGTAAACAAATCCCGCAAAGCACGTAATGTTAAGGGCAAATCCTGATATAAGGCTTCACCGCATTGGGTAGAAGTGACGCGTTGACGCAGTTTTTCCCACAAGCGATGCAAAAATTCCAAATCAGCGCGCAATTCGGCATCGCTGACACCTTCTGCGGCGGTACGCAAAATGTAACCACCCTGTTGCTCACCCAGTAATTCAGATAAACAGATTTTCAGTCGCTCACGCTCCACTTCGCCCTCAATTTTCAATGAGATCCCGATGCCTTCCGCTTCCGGCATATACACCAGATAACGCGAGGAAGCTGACAACTGAGTAGTCAATCGTGCGCCTTTACTGCCCATCGGATCCTTGATGACCTGTACCAACAGCTCATCTCCCTCGCGTAGCAGGCTGGTAATGGGCGGTGTTATTCGTGGGGCTTCTTTTAAATCACCAGACTGTCCTTTGGGAATCGAAATATCCGAAGCATGTAGAAAGGCCGCACGGGATAAGCCGATCTCAACAAAGGCAGCCTGCATCCCAGGTAAAACCCGGCAGACTTTTCCTTTGTAAATGTTGCCAACTAATCCACGATGTTCACTCCGCTCAATAAAAATTTCCTGCAGTACTCCGTTTTCTACCACTGCAGCGCGGGTTTCACTGGGCGTGACATTAATCAGAATTTCACTGCTCATTGACGATATTTACCTGTTGTAAAAGCTGACTGGTTTCAAATAATGGCAGGCCCATCACGCCGGAATAACTGCCTTTGATATTTTCAATAAACATAGCAGCTAAGCCCTGTACCGCATATCCTCCAGCCTTATCTTTTCCTTCTCCGGTGGCAAGATACCAATCAATTTCGGCTGAACTCAGCTTTTTGAATTGCACATCACTGATTTGCAAGCTTAGCCAATGCTGCTGTTGCCAGACAATCGCCACTGCGCTGAGCACCTGATGGCTGCTAGCGGATAATTGCAGCAAAAACGCTTCTGCCTGCTGCAGGTTTTCCGGCTTGCCGAGAATTTGCTGTGAAGGCAATACCACAGCAGTATCAGCACCAATGACCGGTCGATAGTTTGTTTTTAGGGTTTTCCAGCCTGCCTGGGCTTTGGCCAAAGCAATGCGCTTGGCATAATCGGACGGCGTTTCTGCCGCTAAAACAGATTCATCAACGGAGACGTTTAATACTGAAAAATCGACTCCGATTTGATTCAGGAGTTCACGCCGTCGCGGTGAAGCAGAGGCCAGATAAACTTTGGGAAATTTCATGCGCGATGATAGGGATGATTCTGCAGAACCGTCCAGGCACGATATAACTGTTCGGCCACCACAATTCTAACCAGCGGGTGAGGCAAGGTCAGATTGGATAATGACCATTTTTGATCGGCACGTTGCTGGCACTCATCAGATAAGCCATCCGGTCCGCCAATTAACAGACTGACATCCCGTCCGGATGCCTGCCAGTTTTTTAATTGCTCCGCCAGCTGTTCCGTCGACCAGTTACGACCACCGACTTCCAGCGCGACCACATAATCATTTTGCGGTAAAGCGGTCATTATTCGTTTGCCCTCTTCCTGCATCCATTGTCCGGAACTGCCTGATTTACCACGCTTTGATGGAGCAATTTCCTGCAGATTAAGTTGACATTCCCGCGGCATACGCCGTGCGTATTCGTTATAACCTTCGATGACCCACTGCGGCATTTTCTGGCCGACAGCAAGCAGATTCAGTTTCATTCACTATCTGCCGAAGCACTTTGCGTAACTTCAGCGACAGACCATAATTTTTCCAGATTGTAAGTCGCTCTGGTTTGCGGCGTCATAATATGTGCAATCACATCACCTAAATCCACCAAAGCCCATTCACCAATATCTTCACCTTCCATACCAAGAGGTTGGACGCCAGCCGCTTTTGCCTGAGAAGAAACTTCATTCGCCAGTGCTTTAACCTGTCTGTTGGATTTACCAGTAGCGATGATCATGACATCCGTAACATCGGTCATACCGGTTACATCCAGCACGGTGATATCCTCTGCTTTAATGTCTTCCAGTGCGTCAATCACTAATAATTTCAGTTGTTCTGCCTTCATGGGCACTCCAAATAATAAATTTCGTTGTTAAGTTTAACGTATGTCAGCCTGTGCGTCTGTGGTGGTTTCGACGAAGCGGTCACTAGGTTCCTCCGGAAACCACTGGCTGGTTTTTCTGGTAATAAAATAAACAGTCAGTCCTACCCACTCACGCCAGGCAGGCTCAAGTTTTTCCAGTTGTTCAAACACCGCAAAGTCCAACTGACGAGACTCTCCCGTCTGACTTCGATAATCCACCGGGTAAGGCACTACATTTATACCCTGTCTTTCAGCAATACCTACTGAGCGCGGCATATGATAAGCCGAAGTCACCAAAAGATACTGACCATTTCTTTTGGGTATAACCGTTTTCAGCCGCTGGAAATTTTCATAGGTATTACGTGATTGAGATTCAATGATCAGTCGCTTTTCATCAATTCCCACCATGGTCAGTAATTGATAGCTAAGCTCGGCAGGCGTTGCTCCGGCATCAAAGCGCAATAAATTGCTACCGCCGGTAAAAATGATTGGGCTGTCAGGGTATTTTTTAGCTAACAGGGCAGCGCCAAAATAACGGTCACTGGCCTGGCCGACCTGAGGCTGTTGCCAGCTGATGGTGGTTTTTATATCTTCCCCGCCCCCCAGAACAATAATGCCATCAATATTTTCTGGCAGTTGCTGGGGTTTGCTGATACGAGCTTCCAGTGGATGAATTAACCAATCGCCAATTGGAAATATCATCAGACTCACACTGAACACCAGTGCTGGCAACAGAAATCTGAGCGCGATCGTTCGATAACCAAACAATAAAAACAGCGTGCCAAATACCAGTAACAGATTAAGCATCATAAACGGACTGAGCACCGCCCAGGCCAATTTTGATATTACAAAAAATACTTGTTCCATGAAACGTTACTGTTTTTTCGACGTGTAGAGTTCTAATTGCTCTATCACAGCAATAACCGAATCCGGTAACAAAAAGTTGACCGGGTTTCCCGCCGATAATTCATCACGGATTTGCGTCGCGGAAATCGCCATTGGCGTAACTTTCAATGGCCATATTTTGCCTGATGAGAGTTGTCGATCTTCTGCCTGAGCCAGATTCTGTTGATACCAGACCTGCAGTTCATCATGCATATCAAGTGTTTCATCAGGTCTTTGCACCACCACGATATGCGCTAATTGCAGAATTTGTTGCCAGCGGGACCAGCTGCTAATGCTACGAAAAGCATCGGTACCCAAAATAAGAAATAATGGGTTATCGACAAATTGCTCGCGCAGACTGAGTAAGGTATCCACGGAAAAAGAGGGCCCTTCGCGATGCAGTTCTCGATCATCAACCGTTAATTGGGGAACATATTTTACGGCGATGTCCAGCATCAAACGCCGTGCATCAGCACTGGCCATGGTAGGCTGGCGATGCGGCGGAATCGCGCACGGAATCAGCCGCACATGATTTAACTCCAGCAGCTGGCAGACTTCCAGAGCCGAGCGCAAATGGCCGAAGTGTACCGGATCAAAGGTACCGCCAAGAATGCCAATTGCTTCGGGTTTATGTTCTGATTTGACCACTACCAAACACTATCCATTTTTGGGAGGTCAAACCATTTAAACCCACCGGACCACGAGCATGCAATTTATCGGTAGAAATACCGATTTCAGCACCCAGACCATATTCAAACCCATCAGCAAAACGTGTTGATGCGTTTACCAACACCGAACTGGAATCCACCTCCTGCAAAAAGCGTCTGGCAGTGTCATAATTTTGCGTCACGATACTTTCGGTATGGGCAGAACTATGCTGATAAATATGCAGCATCGCATCGTCTACATCCGTGACAATTTTTATCGACAGAATTGGCGCAAGATATTCAGTATCCCAATCGGCGTCCGTTGCCACGGTGATATCCGGCAGGATATGTAAGGTTTCATTACAGCCACGCAATTCAACGCCTTCATTGCTAAAACGTTTGGCCATTGCAGGCAAAAACTCGTTGGCAATATCAGCATGCACCAGCAGCGTTTCCATTGCGTTGCAAACACCATAACGGTGACATTTGGCATTAAAGGCAATCTCTTGTGCCATGGTCAAATCAGCTTCCACATCGACATATACATGACAGATACCATCAAGATGCTTGATAACAGGCACTCGAGCGTCATGACTGATACGTTCGATCAGACTCTTCCCACCGCGTGGCACAATGACGTCGACATATTCAGGCATGGTGATCAGTTGCCCCACCACTTCGCGATCAGTGATTTCAACGACCTGAACCGCAGTAATTGGTAAACCGGCCTGCTGCAAACCCTGATGGATACAGGCTGCAATAGCCTGATTCGAATGTATTGCTTCGCTGCCACCACGCAGAATAGTTGCATTACCGGATTTCAGACATAATCCAGCAGCATCAGCGGTCACATTTGGCCGTGATTCATAAATGATGCCAATAACGCCCAGCGGTACGCGCATCTGTCCTAATTGAATACCGGAAGGCCGGTACCGCATATCACTGATTTCGCCAATAGGATCAGGTAAAGCCGCAATTTGTTCCAGACCTTGTGCCATTGACTCAATGCGGTCATAGGTCAATGTCAGACGATCCAACATCGCAGCATCCAGCCCTTTAGCTTTGCCGGACTGTAAATCCTGTTGATTGGCAGTTTTCAACTCAGCAGCCTGACTGCGGATCGCCGTGGCAATCGCCAATAGCGCGGCATTTTTATCATTGGTCGTTGCACGGGCCAATACCCGGCTGGCTTCACGAGCTTGTTGACCCAGTTTCTGCATGTAGGCTGCGACTTCCACAGCACTCTCCTCTTTTAATTTCTCTGCTTTCATGTTTGCTGTAATTGCATTGGTACACCGGCGACCTGTAAACACAGGGTAGTCAGCATCCGCCAGGCATTATCATTACCGCCACCTTTTGCGGCGCGATCAATTGCCGCCATTTGCGGTAAAAATGTTCGCCATTTCACTGCAGCGTGACGACGTAATCCTGATTGAATCAATGGTCTTGCCTTATCCCAGACGGGAGGTTTCTGACTGCTGAAAACCTGGGCTGGAGCTGCACCTTTATCCAACTGATCAGCCATATCAATCATTCGATGTAAAGACCATGATACTGCCGAAAACACCGCCAATACATCATTACCTTCAGCCTGTAACATTCTTAACATGCGCGGAATTTTGTCTGACTGACCAGCATAGACAGCATCCATCAGCGAAAATGCCTCAAACCGGGCACTGTCAGCTACGCTTTCCATTAATAATGGTTCATCCACCTGACCATCGGGGCTCAGTAATACCAGTTTATCGATTTCCTGAGCGGCTGCGAATAAATTGCCTTCTGTTCTTTCTGCCAGCAGGGTGGCGACCGAGAAGCTTGCCTGCAAGCCTTTCTGTTGCATGCGCTGCTGGATCCAGCGGGGAAGCATTTCAATACTGACTGGCCAGAGCGGAACACTAATGCCTGCACTTTCCAAGGCGGTAAACCATTTAGCTTTTTGTTGCTGTGGTGTCAGCTTGCCAGTGATCAGTAGTAAGAACGTATCGGGTGCAGGTTGCTCGGCAAACTCTCTCAAAAACGCTCCACCCTCTTTACCGGGAGCCCCAGAAGGAAGTCTGATTTCGACCAGTTTCTGCGAGGCAAACAGAGAAAGACTATCGTCGGCGAATCTAAGTTTGGACCAGTCAAATCGTGCATCGGCGTGCCAAACCTGCCGTTCGGAAATACCATGAACTTTGGCCTGCTGACGTATCATGTCTGCGGCTTCTTCCACCAGCAGGGCTTCATCACCGTACACCACACTGGTGACAGGAAAACTACGTTGTATCTGTGAGCTCAGCTGTTCTGCTTTTACTCGCATCAATTCTAATCCAAAGCGGACAAACGGCGAACTATTGCCTGACTGATCTGTTTTTCCATTTCTTCACGCAACAAACTCTCTTCGCCATCACGGCCTAAAACCTGTTCCTGATCAAACTGATAATCTCGCTGGGCTTCAAAGCGTTCATTGTCGATTAATTTATTTTGCTGATTGTCTGTCAGTTGAAATGCGACTTCCAATATCAATTCATATTCACTGACCTTGGCATTACCACCCACTGACAATACGCGTCGCTCATAGCGGTTTTCCAGGAAGCTTAATACCGCCGCACCCTCCATGTAATCATCAATCACATTGATACCGTTACGTTTCAAGGTACGTTTAAGTTCCAAGCCAAGTCCCTGACGCATACTGATACCCTGAATATGCAGTGTCTGTATGCTTTCAGGTAAATCCGCGGCACCACGCAACTGGAATCCGCAAGCCGCTACCGTCATACAAAAAACTGCAATAATCAGTTTCTTCAACATTACTGTTTCCTTTGTTTATCAGCCGACAACAATATTAATCAGTCTTCCCGGCACCAGAATAACCTTACGGATGGTTTTGCCGTCAATATAACGCTGAACATTTTCATCTGCGATAGCCAGTGGTTCGATATCCGCTTGCTGTGCATTTACATCGACCATCAATTTCGAACGTAGCTTACCATTGACCTGAATCATCAGCTCGGTTTTGTCCTGTTTTAGCGCATCGGCATCCACTTCAGGCCATTGAGCGTCAATCACGGCTTTGTCATAACCCAGCTGAGACCACAATGCATGACAGATATGCGGTGTAATAGGCGCTAACATCAACACAACTAATTCCAGCACTTCCTGACGAACTGACCGCGCCTGACTATCTTGTTCAGTAAATTTGCTTAAAGCATTCATCAATTCCATCACTGCTGCAATAGCCGTATTAAACGTATGACGACGCCCCAAATCATCGCCGACTTTTGTCAGTGTCTGATGAGCCAGCCGGCGCAGGTCTGTCGCGGCTTCCGACAGGTCGGTAAGGTTTTTGTCTTTCACAACACCTTTTTCAGTGTGCTCATGAACACTGCGCCATAACCGTTTAAGAAAACGGTTAGCGCCTTCCACAGCGTTGTCTGACCATTCCAGTGACATTTCTGGTGGCGCGGCAAACATCATAAACAGGCGCGCTGTATCGGCACCGTATTCATCGATTAATGCCTGTGGATCAACAGTATTACCTTTTGACTTGGACATTTTGGCACCGTCTTTCAGTACCATACCCTGGGTTAACAGGTTCTTGAATGGCTCATCACCACTGACCAGACCTTCATCACGTAATAATTTATGGAAGAACCGGGCATACAGTAAATGCAAAACAGCGTGTTCGATGCCACCAATATATTGATCAACCGGTAACCAGTAATCAGCTCGATGATCCAGCATCGCTTCGTGATTATCCGCACTGGTAAAACGTGCGTAATACCAGGATGATTCAAAGAACGTATCAAAGGTATCGGTTTCGCGGCGAGCCGGTTTGCCACACTCAGGACAATCACATTGATAAAACTCGGGCATGGATTTGATCGGCGAGCCCGAGCCATCGACCACCACATCTTCCGGCAATAACACAGGTAAGTCGGCTTCCGGCACGGGAACGGCACCACAGTGCTCACAGTAGATTATCGGGATAGGTGTTCCCCAGTAACGCTGTCGTGAAACACCCCAGTCACGTAACCGATAGTTGACCTGACGTTCGCCTTTATTCTGTTTGGTTAATTCATCGGCAATCGCGTCAAAGGCTTCTGCAGAAGTCAGACCGGTAAACTGCGACGAATTCACCAAACGACCTTTTTCGGTAAAGGCATTCTGTTGCAGGTCAATTTCACTGTCGTCTGTTGGTTCGATAACCTGACGGATTGGTAAATCATATTTTTGCGCAAATTCAAAATCACGCTGATCATGGGCCGGTACTGACATAACCGCGCCGGTGCCATAGCCCATCAATACAAAGTTAGCAACCCAGACTGGAATACGTTCACCACTGACTGGATGAATAACCGATACGCCAGTTGTCATGCCTTTTTTCTCAGCCGTTTCCAATGCTGCTTCTGTGGTATCGGTTTTCTTACATTCTTCGATAAACTGCTGCAACTGTGCATTGGTTTCAGCCATGCGTAAGGCTAATGGATGTTCTGCTGCAATGGCCAGATAACTGACCCCCATCAGAGTATCCGGCCGTGTAGTGTATACGGCCAGATCCTCTTCACTGTCAGCCACGGCAAAGGTGATTTGGACACCTTCTGAACGACCAATCCAGTTGGCCTGCATGGTTTTGACTTGTTCCGGCCAACCGGATAACTGTTGCAGATCATCACGCAGATCTTCTGCGTAATCTGTGATTTTCATAAACCATTGCGGTATTTCACGACGCTCGACTAATGCACCTGAACGCCAGCCTCGACCATCAATAACCTGCTCATTGGCCAATACCGTTTGATCGACCGGATCCCAGTTAACGGCAGCCGTTTTGTTATAAACCAGACCTTTTTTGAACAAGCGTACAAACAGCCATTGTTCCCAACGATAATAATCCGGTTTACAGGTGGCGATTTCTCGATCCCAGTCATACGCAAGGCCCAGGCGCTGTAACTGAGCACGCATATAATCGATATTTTTATAGGTCCATTCAGCCGGTGGCACCTGATGTTTTAATGCGGCATTTTCAGCGGGTAAACCAAACGCATCCCAGCCCATTGGCTGCAACACATTTTTGCCCAGCATGCGCTGATAACGAGAAATAACATCACCAATGGTGTAATTACGCACATGCCCCATATGCAGCTGACCGCTTGGATAGGGAAACATCGACAGGCAATAGAATTTTTCTTTACTGGTGTCTTCGGTAGCACGGAAAGTTTGATGTTGCTGCCACCAGGTTTGGGCAGCAGTTTCGATCACATCTGGGCGATAATCAGCTTGCATGGGTTCTCTTTGTGAATACGGTGCAGGAAAGATGGAAGGATACCTCAGCGACAGAAATGCCGAAAGCACCGAATAGTTTATTGACACATCGGAGGATAATTTCTGGCAACAATGAAATCAGAAACAGTGCAGCAGAAGATACTGCACTATGAAGTTTTATCTAGATTCTGAACTCTTCTAATTTACGACCACGATTCAGTTCTTCGACCAACCATAAAGGACGTTTACCAAACCCTTTCCAGGTTTTTTGCGGATCTTGCGGATGACGGTATTTGTCAGCGCTTTCAGCACGAGGTTTGCGTGCACCTGATAAACCCACTCGCATATTTTTAGCCACAGCCGTCAGGGCTTCTGCAGGAGTAACTTTTTTTTCTTTTGCCAGGGTTCTTACCGCATCAGCCACAGCAACAACATCGCTATCTTTACTATTCAGTTCTGTAACTTTTTTTGTTTTCAATTTTTTAATTTGTTTTTTTGACTGACTAATCAATTTTTGCAGCTCTTGTTCTGAGAGTTTTTCCAGTTGCAAAGCAGATAAATTACTCATCACATTACCTTTATCTAAAACTTATAAAAACGAATAATATCAGTATTATTAACTTTGTCTATTTGAAAACTTTTTAATTCCCAACAGATACCAATACTTTGTATTTTGCATAAAGTTGATCATGAGATTCAACATTATCTGGATCTTTAGGTATGCAATCCACCGGACAGACTTCTACGCATTGCGGGGTATCAAAATGACCAACACATTCCGTACACAGGTCAGGATCAATTACATAAATTTCTTCACCTTGCGAAATTGCGCCATTAGGACATTCCGGTTCGCATACATCACAATTAATGCATTCGTCAGTAATAAACAGAGACATGGTTTACTCCGATAACTCTTTATAAAACGGTAATCAAACCGACAAATTTTAACTCGACTATTTTTTGTCTGCCAGTTGCTGCTGTAAAGCCTGTTGTACACAGGGCGCAACAAACTGGGAAACATCTCCACCCAAAGCCGCTATTTGTCTGATCAGGCTTGATGAAATAAACGTAAATTGTTCTGCCGGAGCCAGAAATAATGTTTCAACTTCCCACTGTAAACGACGATTCATTGCGGCAAGTTGAACTTCATATTCAAAATCTGAAACAGCACGAAGTCCACGAATAATTACTGAGGCATTTCGCTGCATTGCATAATTCACCAATAATCCATCGAAGGATGTAATTTCGATATTAGGTAAATCATCCAGGGTTTGTTTCGCTAATGCCAAACGTTGCTCAATTGAAAATACCGGTTTTTTACCGGTGTCCGCAGCGACAGCAACAATCACTTTTTCAAATAAACGGCTGGCACGTTGAACCAAATCAGTATGCCCGTGGGTAATCGGATCAAATGTACCTGGATAGATGGCGGTGATTGACATGCCAAAACCTTATTGCATTTTAAATAAACAATATCTTACATCACCTGCCTGTTTATCTTTAAATAAATGCCAGTTATCTGGTAAGTCAGTCAGGTTTTGATGTTTATTACATTCCAGATAAACCAGACTATTTTTATGCAATAGATTTCGCTGATTTAATAAACCGGCTATTTCAGACCATAAATCGGCACCAAAAGGCGGATCCAGAAAAATAACATCGTATGGTGTACTGGATTGATTTAAGAACTGCTGTGCGGTTTGCCTGAACAATGCGCATTGCTCTGCAGCTAACATTGTTTTATTAGCCTGCAACTGTTTATAAGCCTGCACATCCAGTTCAATCATATCAACTTTGGCAGCGCCCCTTGAGGCTGCCTCAAAACCCAAAGCACCGCTACCACTGAATAGATCCATACAAACAGCTTCCGGCAAATGCGGTTGTAACCAGTTAAACAGCGTCTCGCGAATACGATCAGAGGTCGGTCTTAATCCTTCCACGACAGGGAATGATAATCGTCTCCCCCCCCATTGACCGCCGATAATTCGTACAGACTGACGTGATGATTTATTCAGCGTCGCCACCCACCAGTATTGTGACCATTTTTTGGGGATGAATACGTTTTTGATAAGCGGCTTTTATCTGATCAACGGTCACTGCGTTCACTCTTGAATTAAAGGTCTCCAGATGATCCAGCGGCAACTGATAAAAGCCCATCATCGCCAGATAATCGGCAATTTTACTATTGCTATCCAGACGCAAGGCAAATCCACCCGTAATATTTTTCTGTGCAGCTGTGAGTTGCTCTTTAGTCGGGCCCTGCTCAACAAAATCAACCAGCGTCTGATCCAGTACTTCCAATGCCAGTTCTGCCTGATCATTTCGAGTCTGCAGGCCAAACTGATATGGCCCAGCCTCACGCATTGGTCTGAAATAACTATAAGCACTGTAAGATAAGCCACGTTTTTCACGAATTTCATCACTGATAATGGACACCAGTCCACTGCCACCTAAAACATGATTACCCACATACAGCGGGAAAAAGTCTGGATCATCGCGGGTTAAACCGGGTTGCCCCATCAGAATCGTGGTTTGACTTGATGGATAAGGCAGATGCTTTTGTTGGGCAGTTTCAAGTGATTCAACTTCAGGTAATGCTGCCGCTTTTTTACCTGCGGGAAGACTACCGGAAATTTTTTCAGACAAGGTTTTTGCCTGCTTAATATTTGCATCACCGACAATGACCAGTACAGCATTGTTCGCCACATAAAACTGCTGATAAAACTCCTGTAAATCGGCAATACTGATTTCTTCTATTGAATCTTCCGTGCCTATCGGCATAGATGAATATGGATGGTCTCCGTACAGCTGCTGATAAAACGCCCGTTCTGCTATGGCAGACGGCGATTGTTTTTCGCTTTGCAGACTGGTTTTCACTTGATTGACAAGACGTTCGAAAGACTTTTCCGGAAAGGACGGCTGACTGATAACTTCTACAAATGTATCAACGGCAGGTTGCAATGCATCTGCTTTGGATAAAGTCCGCAGACTCAGTACCGCCATATCCCGTTCAGACTCAGAACTGAACTCGGCACCCACATCATCAAATGCAGTAGCAATCGCATCAGCATCCTTGTTTTTGGTACCTTGATTGAGCATTGAGCTCGTCAGTAACGCCACCCCGCCTTTCGGATCCCTAGCAGCGCCAGCGTCAAATACCAGGCGAATATCCAATATGGGCAGTTCCTGGGCTTTGACAAAATATACCTGGGTCCCATTGGCAGTTTGCCAATTTTCTATTTGCGGACTGGCAGAAACACTAAAGGCCAGTATGAGTCCAGTGAATAAAAAAGAAAACTTAGCGAGCATGTGGATCTCCCGAAGTAGGACGTGGAGTAGTATTGTCTGTGGGCATTGGAATCAGTTCTGCGACGGTAAGTCCTTCATCAATAAAATATTTTTGTGCGACCTGTTGAACCTGTTCAGCAGTAATTGCACTGATTTTATCTGGATAACTGTCAACCAGACGCCAGTCGAGGCCAACTGTTTCCAGCATGCCTAACTGCATGGCCTGATAAAAAACACTATCAAGCTGGTAGACAGAGCTGGCAATCACCTGAGTTTTGACCCGTTGTAATTCTGCCTCGGTAACGGGTTCAGTTTTGATTTTATCAAGCTGATTCAACACCGCTTGTTTTACATCATCCACGGATTTACCTTGAGCAGGTGTACCAGCAATAGTAAATACATCATCCAAACGGGAAAACGCACTATTATAAGCACTTATTCCGGCAGCAACCTGTTGTTCACGAATCAATTCACGAGAAAACCGGCTACTTGCACCGCCATCAAGAATGCCTGCCAGAACATCCAACGCATAAGGCTCCCATTCTTCAACTGCGGTTTTTACGACCGGCACTTTCCAGCCCATCATCAAATATGGCAGTTCCGCAGGCGCTTTTAGTTCCAAAGTACGCTTGCCACGCTGTGCAACCTCAATTTGAGGTTTAACCGTTGCCAGTTGTTCTGGTTGCAATGGGCCAAAATATTTCTGTGCCAATTGGTAAACCTCGTCGGGCTTAACATCGCCAACTACCACAACGGTTGCGTTATTGGGGGCATACCACATTTGGTACCACTCACGCAGATCTTCAGGGTCATAATGATTAATATCATTCATCCATCCAATAACCGGGTGATGATAAGGGCTGTTCATAAACGCCATGGCATTCATTGCTTCACGTAATAACGAACGTGGATTATCATCAGTACGCATTCTTCGTTCTTCAGCAACCACTTCACGCTCTTTAAGCAACTCCGCATCATCAATAATCAAATTGCGCATTCGTTCGGCTTCAAGGCGAAAACTGATCTCCAAACGCTCTTTTTCCAAGGTCTGAAAATAGGCTGTGTAATCGCGACCGGTAAAGGCGTTTTGTGACCCACCATTTTCGGCAATAATGCGGGAAAACTCATTTGGCCCAAGGTTTTCGGTGCCCTTGAACATCATATGTTCAAGAATATGTGATATACCGGTAATGCCATTGTGCTCGTAGCTTGAACCGACTTTGTACCAGACCTGGGAAACCACTACCGGTGCACGGTTATCAGGTTTGACCAGTAATTTAAGACCATTGTCCAGCTGATATTCACTGACTTGCGTAAAGCCAATAACAGGCACTATCAGCAGCGCCCAAACAAGTTTTTTTAAGGTGTGCATCTGCATCTCACAATTGATCACATGATAAGATTAATAATCGAACACTAACGACAAACCGAGAATATGTTTAGTTTCCTCAGAAAAAAAGCCAAACCCAGCGAAAACAGCAGCGAGGAGCAACTCCTCACTGAACAGCAGTCAGTTGCACATGATGCGGAAATTACTGCAGATACTCAAGCCAGCGATGTTTCAGAGACACCAGGATTTTTTGGACGCCTCAAACAGGGACTGAGTCGCAGCAGTACCAAATTGACCGAAGGCTTTGCCGATTTGGTATTAGGCAGAAAAACCATTGATGATGATTTGCTTGAAGAACTGGAAACCCAACTGCTCAGTGCAGATTTAGGAATAGAAGCCACCCAGACCATTATTAACGACTTAACACAACGTGTTGCCCGCAAGCAGCTTAATGACCCAGAAGCCCTGTTTGCAGCAATGCATGCCGATATGGTGGATATTCTCAAACCAGTTTCCCAACCATTGCAGATTCCATCATCTGCCAGTCCTTTTGTGATCCTGATGGTGGGTATTAATGGTGTTGGAAAAACGACAACCATTGGCAAACTGGCCAAACAGTTTCAGCTGCAAGGCAAAAAAGTGATGCTGGCGGCCGGTGATACATTTCGTGCTGCAGCAGTTGAACAACTACAGGTCTGGGGCGAACGTAATCAGATCCCGGTGATTGCTCAACAAAATGGTGCTGATTCTGCCTCGGTTATCTTTGATGCTCTGCAAGCGGCCAAAGCACGGCAGATGGATATTCTGATTGCTGATACGGCAGGTCGTCTACATACTCAATCCAATCTGATGGAAGAGCTGAAAAAAGTAAAACGCGTTATGGCCAAACTGGATGGCAATGCCCCCCATGAAGTCATGCTGGTGCTGGATGCCGGCACAGGACAGAATGCTTTATCTCAGGCTGAACAATTTCATCAGGCGATAGGATTAACCGGTATTACCCTGACGAAACTTGATGGTACGGCAAAAGGCGGTATTATTTTTGCCATCGCGAAAAAAATCGGGTTACCTATTCGTTACATCGGAGTGGGTGAAAAGATAGATGATTTAAGAACCTTTGAAGCAGAGGACTTTGTCGATGCTTTACTGGGCCGTGAAACTCAACAATGATACGTTTTGAACAGGTCTATAAACGTTACGAAGGTCAGCAGGAAGCCCTGTCAGGTCTCAGTTTTGAATTGATATCAGGAGAAATGGCTTTTTTAACCGGCCACTCGGGTGCCGGAAAAAGTACCCTGTTGAAACTGATAGCGCTGATTGAACGTTGCTCACATGGTCAAGTGATCGTCAATAATCAAAATCTGAGCCGATTACCGAAGTGGAAGATCCCTTATTACCGCCGAAAAATTGGGCTGGTATTTCAGGATCACAATCTGTTACATGATCGCACGGTGTTTGATAATGTCGCTCTGCCATTGATTATTGCAGGTGAAAATCATCGTGAGATTGGTCGTCGGGTGCGAGCAGCTCTCGATAAAGTCGGCTTGCTGGGCAAAGAACGTAACTTACCGATTGCCTTGTCAGGTGGTGAACAACAACGGGTAGGTATTGCCCGCGCGGTGGTTAATCGTCCGCCGGTTCTGTTGGCCGATGAACCAACAGGAAACCTGGATCCGGAGTTATCCCGTGAAATCATGCATTTATTTGAACAATTCAATCAGGTTGGCGTTACGGTATTTATTGCCAGTCATGACCAGGATTTAATCAGCCAGTTACCTTACCGCCACATTACCCTGCAACAGGGAAGGCTTGCAGAAAACTATTCATGAAACTACTGAATATTCATAATTACCTGCTGCGTCATGTTCAGGTCATGCTCTCCAGTCTGGGTGAGTTATGGCGTCAACCTGTCGCTACTTCGATGACTTTACTGGTGATTGGCATTGCCTTGTTATTACCTGCGGGTTTGTTTGTCATCCTGAAAAATGTCGAACAGGTCAGCGGAGAATGGCAACATGCCAATCGTATTTCCCTGTTCCTGCAAGATGAAATAAGCGACAAACGTGGCGAGCAATTGGCTGAGCAACTCCAGACATGGCCCGATATTGTCGATGTTTCATTTCAATCTGCCCAGCAGTCGTTAAACGAATTTCGAGAAATATCGGGACTGGAAAGTCTGCTGGATACATTACCTGAAAATCCTCTGCCTGCAGTGATCATCATCGAACCCGAAGAAGCGCAACAGCAGGAAGCAATAGAGGCTTTATTAGAAAGGCTTGATGCCTTACCGGAAGTCGATTTGGCACAACTCGATATGCAATGGCTACAACGATTGCGAAGTATTAATGAAACGGGCCAACGCGGCATTACCATTCTGGCTATTTTGTTATCACTGAGTGTACTGCTGGTTATTGGTAATACAATCCGCCTGGCTATTCTTAATCGTCAGACGGAAATACGGGTCATCAAACTGGTTGGTGGTACCAATACCTTTGTCAGAAGACCTTTTTTATACACCGGAATGTGGTACGGCTTTCTGGGTGGGGTCTTGGCCTGGATTGCGTTACTGATTAGTCTGCTCATTATCAGTGGACCGATTGATGAATTGGCGGCCTTGTATGACAGCCAGTTCACTTTAAAGTGGTTTGGCGGTCAGATGTTATTTGCATTACCCATCAGTGGACTGTTACTGGGCGTCATGGGGGCATGGCTTGCCGTGAGTAGACATTTGAATGCAATTGAGCCAAGCTAATGGTATTAAAGAAACTTTTCACGTTATAACCATTCTAATGGATACATTTTAAATTGCTTTTTGCTAGAATAAATCGATAGGTTTTCATAGGGAGAACGCACACATGACAACGCATGCAGCCCAATATCAACTTGCCACAGCACCTATTGGCAATCTGGATGCATACACCAATCTCGTGCATCAAATTCCCGTTTTAACGGCTGAAGAAGAGCACGACTTAGCGACACGCCTGCAACAAAATGGCGATCTGGAAGCGGCACAGCGACTGGTATTGTCGCATTTGCGTTTTGTGGTTCGTATTGCCAAAGGCTACAGTGGTTACGGCCTGCCGGTTGCCGACCTGATTCAGGAAGGTAATATCGGTCTGATGAAAGCGGTCAAACGCTTTGACCCGGAAAAAGGTGTCCGACTGGTTTCTTTTGCCGTGCATTGGATTCGCGCAGAGATCCATGAGTATGTGATTCGCAACTGGCGTATTGTTAAAATCGCCACCACTAAAGCGCAGCGTAAATTATTTTTTAATCTGCGCAGTGCCAAACAGCGTTTAGGTTGGCTGAATCAGGATGAAATTGAAGCCGTTGCTGAAGATCTTGGTGTCACTGCCGCCAATGTCATCGATATGGAGCGCCGTCTGGCTCAACCGGATACATCATTTGATTTGCCGGTAGATAATGACGATGACGAATCCAGCTATTCACCAGCCGCTTATTTAAAAGCGCCTGATAACAGTGATCCATCCAAACAACTGGAACACGAGGATTATGCTGATTTTCAACAGCAAAAGCTGGTCAATGCATTAGCAACGCTGGATGAACGTAGTCGCGATATTATCAGTAAACGCTGGTTGCACGATGACGATAAAGCCACCTTGCATACACTGGCCGATCAATATCAGGTTTCCGCTGAACGGATTCGGCAGATTGAAAATAATGCGATGAAAAAACTTCGTCTTTTAATGGATTAATAACAACCACAAAAAAGCCCGCTTACCTTTCGGAAAGCGGGCTTTTTTTTACCCAGGCTTTACCGTTCAAGCAAAGGTGTTTTGTTAGGTTTACCGTCCCACTCTTCTGCATCTTCCAAAGGATCTTTTTTCTCAGATAATACGGGCCAGGCTTGTGATAATTCCGCATTAATCTGCAGGAATTCCATTTGCTCATCCGGTAAATCATCTTCAGAAAAAATGGCTTCTGCTGGACATTCGGGTTCGCAAAGTGTGCAATCTATACATTCGTCAGGATCAATAACCAAAAAGTTAGGACCTTCGTGAAAACAGTCTACTGGGCAGACATCAACACAATCAGTATATTTACATTTAATACAGTTTTCAGTGACAACAAAGGTCATGGTGAAATCTCCACAAATACAATTTTTTACAGGCCAGACCTGTCAGAATGTTCGATATTCTACATGATTTACCAACGTTCTGGGCAATGATGATAATTACGGTATGATCAACTTTGCTCTGAAGATTACCCGTCTGAAAACAGGATGACCCGATGATAAGAAAAATTCTAATCCTAGCCGTATTTATCAGTTTTTTTCTGATCAGTACTGCATTTGCTGTATTCAATATGCAAACCGTTTCTCTTGATCTGTTTTTTGTACAATGGCAGCTACCATTGGCCGTTCTATTAATCGCCTTTTTATTATTGGGATTGATAATCGGCGCCACGATTATTGCTCTGAGCACGCTTCGAATCCGCTATGACAATCATCGCTTGGAAAATAAATTGCAAAGTGCCGAGCAAGAACTGAATAGCCTGCGTATCTTACCTGTACGAAATAGCCACTAGGCCCAATAATGATGCAATGGCTTTTTTTCCTGTTACCCGTCGCAGCGCTGTCAGGTTGGTTGCTGGCCATGCGGCATTATAAAAAACAGCCACAAAGACATGCTAAAGCCTTTAATCCAGAATATTTTAAAGGCTTGAATTATCTTCTCAATGAACAGCCCGACAAAGCAATTGATGTATTTATCGGACTTCTTGAAGTGAATAGTGAAACGGTCGAAACCCATTTGGCACTGGCGAACCTTTTCCGTCGCCGTGGCGAAACAGAACGCGCCATTCGTATTCATCAGAACTTAATTGCCCGGCCAAGTCTGCACGGTGAACAACGCCTGCAAGCCATGGTGGAACTGGGCCTGGATTATATGCATGCCGGTGTATTGGATCGTGCAGAGCATCTGTTTCTTGAATTACTCCAGCAGCCGCAGCCTCACCCGGAAGCAGCGAAACAATTAATGCGCATATACCAACAGGAAAAAAAATGGGCGCAGGCAATTGAAATGGGCAAACAGATTGATGCCAGTAAAACCGCACAGGTGAAACCCTTAATTGCTCAGTTTTATTGTGAACTTGCCGAACAATATACCGATCACGATCGCCACGAAGCATTCAACATGCTCAAGCAGGCTTTGTCTCATGATGAAAATTGCGTGAGAGCCAGTCTGCTGGAAGCCCGACTGTTTCTTAGTATAAAGCAGCCCCGAAAAGCCCTTAGCGCGTTGCAGAATATCGAAAAGCAAAATCCTAAATTTTTGTCAGAAGCATTACCTTTCTGGCATGAAGCCTATCAGCAGTTAGGAGATTTACCGGCATTACGCAACCAGTTAACCCAGCTGATTAACCGTCATCCACACCTGACTTCTGCCCGTATTATGTTGACCCATATCGTGGCTGAACTGGAAAACAGTAAAACCGCCCAACAAATGCTTTACGAACAATTACATCACCATCCTTCGGTCGAAGGTTTGCATACCTTGATTAAACTGGGTGAAAACAATCAAATTGCGCTTATCCCGTTGATTGAGCGCATTACCCGAACCATGGTAGAAAAAGGTGATCGCTACACCTGCAAAAACTGTGGTTTCTCAGGCAAGACCATGCATTGGCTGTGTCCTGGTTGTGCCAGCTGGGGAACCGTTCGCCCCACTGAAATTCATCTTACTGCTCTGGAAAAATTACTGGATTCACCTTCATGAACAAAACCCGTATTTATCATAACCCTCGCTGTAGTAAATCACGCGAAACCCTGGCTTTACTGGAAAATCAACAACAGGATATTGAGATTGTGGAGTATCTTAAGACTCCCCCAACAGCGGAAGAATTATCCGATATCCTGCAGCAGCTTGATATGCAACCCAGACAGCTGTTAAGAACTAAAGAAACGCTATATAAGGAATTGCAATTAGATAATGACAACTTATCTGATCAAGAACTTATCAGAGCCATGTGTGACAACCCGAAACTGATTGAACGACCAATCGTCATTAAAAACAACCAAGCCATTATTGGCAGACCACCTGAAGCAGTGCTGAATATTCTCTGAGACCCCACTATGAATGAGATTTTGATCCTTTATTACAGCCAGTCCGGGCAGGTAAAAGCTATGGCTGAACAAATTGCGCGTGGTGTGGAAAAACATACTCAGTGCACGGCGCGAATCAGAACGGTGCCCAGGGTTTCCACTGTTTGTGAAACAACCGAACCAGAGATTCCCGCCTCAGGCCACCTTTATGCCACATCGGCTGACTTGCAGGAATGTGCAGGACTTATTCTGGGGAGTCCTACCCGTTTTGGCAATATGGCAGCTGCACTTAAATATTTTATCGATGGTACCAGTGACAATTGGTTATCCGGTACCCTGAACGGCAAACCGGCTGGAATATTTACTTCAACCGGAAGCTTGCATGGTGGTCAGGAAACCACCTTGTTATCCATGATGCTGCCGCTATTACATCACGGTATGGTGATTACCGGTTTACCCTATACCGAAGCTGCTTTGATGAACACGCAAACCGGTGGCACACCTTATGGTGCCAGCCATTTTGCCGGAGCAGATAATAAACGGACTATGAGTCAGGAAGAAATCGATTTGTGCCAGGCATTAGGGTTGCGGGTCGCTGAGCTTGCCGTTAGGCTTGCCAAATGAAATTTGTGCAATCACTCAGAATTATTTCGTTAATCAGTTTTTTTGGACTGATGATCAGCGTACTGGTCTGGATTTTACTCGCAGAACACAGTGAAAACTTTCCTGTCGCGGCATGGCTGATCATAGGGGTGGTGCCATTATTATTTCCGATGAGAGGTGTTCTCTATGGAAAAACTTATACTCATGCCTGGGCCAGTTTTTTGATGTTGTTTTATATTGCCCATGGAATTGGCGAGTTATATAGCAGAGATGCTGTTGTCTGGTATCCATTACTGGAAGTGATCTTCAGTAGCAGTTTTTTTGTAGCAGCGAATTTATATGTGCGGACCTCGGCAAAATTGCGAAAAAAATCACAGACTTAATTTATAAAGAGTGTTCCAATACCACTAAATATTTATTGGAGTGACCTATGAGTACGATTCCTGCCATTCAATCAGCTTATCAAGGCATTCAAAGTGGCATGCAAAGCCTTAACAAAAACGCTTTCGCTGTGGCAAGTGAATCAACCAAAGGCGGTGATTTCGTGACTCCTATGGTCGATATGAATAGCGACAAGCTACAGGTACAGGCTTCAGCAAAAGCTCTGCAAATCAGCTCTGATACACTTGGCTCTCTGCTTGATATCAAGGTCTGAAAAAACTTTCAATTCTGCTTAACTTCTAAATACTGGCAACAAAAAGGTATTTGACGCTACACTATAGTCGTTACTGACTACGAAGACCTATTTTGAGTTTACCCCCATACACCGCGCTTGACGAAAAGATTATCCTTGCAGCGCTAAATCCCGAAATTATCTCTCAACTTGACAGCCTTCAGGTTTTCTCTGAAGTGACTTCAACCAACGATATTCTCTGGCAAAAAGCCCAAACGGGTATATCCGGCACAGCATTGTGTCTTGCAGAAATGCAGACCGCTGGCCGCGGTCGTCGTGGTGGTCAGTGGGTTTCTCCCGCTAGTGGCAATATTTATCTGTCTTTAATGCGGTCATTAAACACTGAAGCTGTCCGTAATGGTCTCAGCATTGCCATCGGCATCGCCTTGATTAATACCCTTCGGGCAGAGGGTATAGAAGGTTTGCAATTAAAATGGCCCAATGATGTTTTATATAAGCGACGTAAACTTGCAGGAATTCTTGTAGAATCACGTTACGGAAGCCAAAACTACGTTACCATCGGTATCGGCTTGAACCTTTCACTACCGGACAATTTACATACTGCCATCCCTCAGCCCGTTATCAGCCTGGAGCAACTTTGTGATCCGCTCCCCTGTCGCAATCGGCTGGCAGCCAAAATAATTCAAAATATGATTGAAACCCTAGAACTCTTTTCTCATCGTGGTCTTAGTGACTTTCTGCCTTTATGGCCACAATACGATGCCCTGCATAATCAGGCTATAAATATCATCAGCGAAAACGGACAATTTACCGCACTCGCCTGTGGTATCAACGAACAAGGTGAATTACGGTACATGCGTGACCAGCAAGTAGCATACTTATCCAACAGCCACCTCAGTATCAGGTTTGCCTCATGATCTTATTAGTCGATATTGGAAACAGTCAGATTAAATGGACCACGATACAGTCCAAGGTATTGGCTGACTCGCAATATTTCAGCAGACCAAAGACCGGCATCAAAGCTGCTTTGAATAAAGCGTGGAAATCACTTGATGATATCGAGGCTGTTTTTGTCAGTAACGTAGCCGGCGACAAGATAGCCGCACAACTGACCGAATGGATCGACAAACAATGGAAACTGACACCGGTATTTGTGCAAAGTGAGAAAAGAAGGTTTGGTGTGACCAATGCCTATGAACAACCTGAAACACTGGGTGTGGATCGTTGGTTAGCCATTGTCGCCGGCCGCCAACATGCACGTCAGGTTACCTGCGTTATTGATTGTGGCACAGCCATCACCGTGGATATCGTGACTGAAAAGGGACAGCATCAGGGAGGTTTAATTGTTCCCGGATTGTCGCTGATGAAAAAAATGTTGACCGATAATACCGATGCGCTTGGCAATGTTACACAGGAAAGCGAATTTAACTTACTGGCAACCAACACCCATACCGCTATTCAGGCGGGTACCTTGTATATGGTTACGGCAACTCTGGAAAATCTCATCAACGATCTACAACAGAATTTCACAGATGAAGTTCGATTTTTGATTACCGGAGGTGATGCTGAGGAAATAATTCCACTCATGCCCCAGCCATTAATACACGAACCTGATTTAGTGTTGAAAGGTTTGGCGCAATACGCCAGACAAAACAATCAACGCAATAGAAATAAACCGGTGAAACAGATTGAATCCAACTCGGATGAAACCCCGATAGAAGATTCAACAGCATTGCCAGAAAACGCGAACTGAGATAAGCTTTCGCCCCCTTAAGGAGAACTGGCCGAGTGGTTGAAGGCGCACGCCTGGAAAGTGTGTATAGGTTAATAGCCTATCGAGGGTTCGAATCCCTCGTTCTCCGCCAAATTAATTTCATAGCCTGTTAATCTTCATTGGCAATTTCCCAACCCTGGCTTTATCTGATTTTTTAAATGTGATGCTTCCCATGCTGATAATGCGATGGCGAATATTGCGCAGGGATAGTAAGCATTTTCAGATTACAGAAATCAGCTTCAACATATTTAACCTAGTTTTTGCTTCCCCTTAACCGAACTGTTTGAATGAACAGACAATAATAAATTTCTTTATTTTTATTACCGCTATGCATGGCACTGAAATCAAAAAAAGCATAGAATAGCCAACTCTATGGTGGCCCAGCCGGTCTCCTCGCGACGATATGTTGGTTACCACGTCAGGCCCGGAAGGGAGCAGCGCAGCCATCGGACTCGGGCGCCGAGATTG
>Ga0207883_1000149_pt1 | contig 31901 bp, 28 predicted proteins | sample MalvirmetaMSP109_FD_184229 | JGI IMG/M metagenome (GOLD analysis project Ga0207883, IMG submission 184229) | Marine viral communities from the Deep Pacific Ocean - MSP-109 (SPAdes) | ecosystem: Environmental > Aquatic > Marine > Oceanic | place: Pacific Ocean | collected 2011-05-21 | reverse complement strand
CTGCGGATAAAACAACATGATTGATAAAATTGTCATCGCTAATCGTGGCGAGATTGCTTTGCGTATTCTCAGAGCATGCTGGGAATTAGGCATTAAAACCGTTGCTGTTCACTCTGATGTGGATCGTGATTTGAAACATGTATTACTGGCTGATGAGAGCGTCTGTATTGGTCCAGCAGCATCAAATCTCAGTTACCTGAATGTACCGGCGTTGATCAGTGCCGCCGAGATTACCGATGCTACGGCAATTCATCCCGGTTATGGTTTCCTGTCTGAAAATGCAGACTTTGCTGAACGCGTTGAGCAAAGCGGCTTTATTTTTATCGGCCCGCGTTCTGAAACCATTCGTATGATGGGTGACAAGGTGGAAGCCATCAAAGCGATGAAAGCCGCTGGCGTACCTTGTGTTCCCGGTTCAGATGGCCCGCTTGGTAACGATGACCCGACCAATCTGCGTCTGGCACGTGAGATTGGTTATCCGATTATCATCAAAGCCGCTGGTGGTGGTGGTGGGCGTGGTATGCGTGAAGTGCATAGTGAAGCGCATCTGCTCAATGCTATTTCGCTGACCAAAAGTGAAGCAAAATCTGCTTTTAGCAATGATATGGTTTACATGGAAAAATTCCTGGAAAACCCACGTCATATCGAATTCCAGGTGCTGGCCGATGAGCATGGCAATGCAGTGCATTTGGGTGAACGTGACTGCTCAATGCAGCGTCGTCATCAGAAAGTCGTCGAAGAGGCCCCGGCTCCAGGAATCACCCCTGAAATGCGTGCTCGCATGGGTAAAGTCTGTGCCGATGCCTGTGTTCGCATTGGTTATCGTGGTGCGGGTACCTTTGAGTTTCTTTATCAGGACGGTGAGTTCTATTTCATTGAGATGAACACCCGCATCCAGGTAGAACATCCGGTTACCGAACGGGTCACCGGTATTGATTTGGTTGCCGAACAGATTCGTATTGCTTCTGGGATGCCATTATCGTTCACTCAGGAAGAGATCACGATCCGTGGCCATGCTATCGAATGCCGGATTAATGCAGAAGATCCACGCACATTTATGCCCAGTCCTGGTCTGGTTACCCACTATCATGCTCCGGGCGGGGCCGGTATTCGTATGGATTCCCATCTGTACAGCGGTTACAAGGTTCCACCTAACTATGATTCGTTGATTGGTAAACTGATTGCTTATGGCAATACCCGTGAATCAGCGATTGCCCGTATGCGTACCGCATTGAAAGAAATTGGTATTGAAGGCATTAAAACCAACGTAGAACTGCAACGTGACATCATGGATGACACGCATTTCCAGACCGGTGGCACCAATATCCACTATCTTGAAAAGAAACTCGGACTTTAAGTCCGTTCGTTATGGCCTGGATCCAACTTATTTTTACCAGCTCACCGCAGCAGGCAGAGTCATTATCCGATGCTCTGTCTGAATGCGGTGCAGCCGCTGTGACCTTTCAGGATAATGCTGATCAGCCGATCTATGAACCGGCTATTGGCGAAACACCATTATGGTCTGCAACGTCGGTCATTGCCCTGTTTGATGCCGAGACAGACACAGAAGCGCTGTTGACTGCCCTTCGTTCCCAGATTGGCGAGTTGCCTGACCATCGAATCGAAGCCGTGGAAGATAAAGATTGGGAACGCGAATGGATGGAGAATTTCAAACCCATCTGTTTCGGTGAGAAATTATGGATCGTGCCCAGCTGGCATGAGCCGCCACAGCCTGATGCCGTCAATATTCTGCTGGATCCGGGTCTCGCCTTCGGTACTGGAACACATCCGACAACTGCTTTATGTTTGCAATGGCTGGATAAGGTCGACTTAACCGGTAAAACAGTGATTGATTATGGTTGTGGCAGCGGCATCCTGGCGATAGCTGCCGCCCTGCTGGGAGCTGATAAAGTTATTGGTGTTGATACTGATCCACAGGCATTGGAAGCAACTCAGGCCAACGCACAACGTAATGGTGTGATCATCGAGACCTACTTGCCACAGCATTGCCCAACGGTTAAATGTGATTTACTACTGGCCAATATTCTGGCGGGTCCTTTAATGGAACTGATGCCACGCTTTATTGAATTAACCCGACCTGACACACAACTGGTGTTATCGGGAATTCTGGATGTGCAGGCAGATGCCGTCAGTCAGCATTACCAGTCCGAGTTTGAGATGGATAAAGCGGTTGTTCTGGAAGAATGGGTGCGTTTGAGTGGAATTCGTCATGACTGATAAAGCGCTTTCTATCGGTCCTTACACCTTACCGAACAATCTTTTTCTGGCACCGATGGCCGGGGTCACCGATCGTCCATTTCGCCAATTGTGCCGGAAACTCGGCGCTGGAATGGCTGTGTCTGAAATGATCACTGCCAATAAAGCGTTATGGGCCAGTAAAAAATCACTGTTACGGGCCAACCATGAAGGTGAACCAGAACCACGCAGCGTACAGATTGCCGGTGCCGATCCACAGATGATGGCTGAAGCAGCGCGGCATAATGTGGCGGAAGGCGCTCATATTATTGATATCAATATGGGTTGCCCGGCCAAAAAAGTTTGTAATGTGATGGCCGGTTCTGCATTGCTGCAACATGAAACGCTGGTCGGCGATATTCTGGAAGCCGTAGTGAATGCCGTTGATGTTCCAGTGACATTAAAAATCCGTACCGGCTGGGATCGCGATAACCGCAATGGCGTCAGGATTGCCCGAATTGCCGAAGACGCCGGGATTCAGGCTCTGGCAGTACATGGCCGAACCCGTGCCGATGCCTATAAAGGTGATGCCGAATACGACACCATTGCAGAAATCAAATCACGCATCGGCATTCCTGTCATTGCCAATGGTGATATCGAAACGCCGGAAAAAGCCTTGTTAGTTTTACAGCAAACCGGTGCTGATGGTTTGATGATTGGACGCGCTGCCCAAGGCAACCCCTGGATATTCCAACAGATAAATCATTTTCTGCAAACCGGTGAATATTTAGCCGAACCCTCTGTAACAGAAGTGCAACAAATCTTGATTTGTCACCTCAACACGCTGTACGATTTCTATGGTGAATATTCCGGTGTGCGCATGGCACGCAAGCATATTGCTTGGTACAGCAAAGGGTTACGCAATGGCAATGCCTTTCGCCAACAGATGAATACACTGGAGAAAGCTGAACAACAGCTGGCTTTTACAAATGCATTTTTTGCGCAACTCGCTGACAAGGATTCACTGGCCGCATGAATAAAGCATTGAACGACGACTTTGCTGACTGTATTGATCTGGGCGTAACCGCGGAACAACAACACGCGCCCTTAAATCAATGTGTCACCAATGCACTGAAAACCTATTTTGAACAACTGGACGGCCACTCCCCTGCCAATTTATATGAAATGCTGATGACCGAGGTTGAAGTACCTCTGTTACAAGCGGCCTTGGCCCACACTCAGGGCAATCAAAGTCGTGCTGCTGAAATTCTGGGCATTAACCGCGGCACGCTACGAAAAAAACTCAAGCAATACGGCTTGTAACCAAGCCTGAATCCCAATCTGGAATCCCGATGAACTCGATTAAACGCGCACTGTTGAGTGTTTCTGACAAAACCGGCATTGTTGAATTTGCCAAACAACTGCAAGATCTGAATGTTGAACTACTTTCTACCGGCGGTACTGCTAAATTACTGAGCGAAGCCGGCCTTAACGTCAAAGAAGTCTCCGAACATACCGGTTTTCCGGAAATGATGGATGGCCGCATCAAAACCCTGCATCCGAAAATTCATGGTGGCCTGCTGGGCCGTCGGGGTAAGGATGACAACATCATGCAGCAACATGACATCGCGCCAATTGATTTGGTCGTGGTGAATTTATATCCGTTTGAAGCTACCGTGGCACGTGAAGACTGCCCGCTGGAAGACGCCATCGAAAATATTGATATTGGCGGCCCGACCATGTTGCGTGCAGCCGCTAAAAATCATGCTGATGTGACGGTTGTTGTTGATCCGGTTGATTACTCGCGAGTGATTGAGCAGCTTCAATCGCAGGGTGGTACCGACGATCACACGCGTTTTGATCTGGCCTTAAAAACCTTTGAACACACGGCCCATTACGATGGTGCGATTGCCAATTATCTTGGCACTATTCAGGCCGATAAAAGCAAGGCGGCATTTCCACGGACATTCAATAGCCAGTTTCAGCTTAAACAGGCGATGCGTTATGGTGAAAACCCGCATCAGAAAGCGGCTTTTTATGTTGAAAAACAGGCTGAATCAGGCTCCATTGGCGCTGCAGTTCAGTTACAGGGCAAGGAATTGTCCTATAACAATATCGCTGATACCGATGCTGCACTGGAATGTGTCAAAGTGTTTAATGACAAACCGGCCTGTGTCATCGTCAAGCATGCCAATCCCTGCGGTGTCGCCACAGCAGAAGATTTGCTGACAGCCTATGATCTGGCCTATCAAACCGATCCGACTTCCGCTTTTGGTGGCATCATCGCCTTTAACCGTGAACTGGATGGAAAAACGGCACAAGCCATTATAGACCGTCAGTTTGTTGAAGTGATTATCGCGCCAAAAATCAGTGATGCTGCCAAAGCCGTGGTCGCTGGCAAAGCCAATGTGCGTTTGCTTTGCAGTGGTGATTTCCCAACGACTCCGGCTACTGATTTTGATTTCAAACGTGTGACAGGTGGATTACTGGTGCAGGACCGTGATATTCAGATTGTCACTGAGGCTGAATTAAAAGTTGTCACTAAACTGCAACCTACCCAAGAACAACTCGCTGATCTGCTATTTGCCTGGCGTGTAGCCAAATTTGTGAAGTCCAATGCGATTGTTTATGCCAAAAATCAGCAGACGGTGGGAATTGGTGCCGGCCAGATGAGCCGAGTTGTCAGTAGTCGCATTGCTGGTATTAAAGCCAATGATGCCGGTTTAACTGTTCCCGGCGCAGTGATGGCATCCGATGCCTTCTTCCCGTTCCGTGATGGTCTGGATGCTGCTGCAGAAGCAGGAATCAGTGCGGTAATCCAACCCGGTGGTTCGATGCGTGATGACGAAGTCATTGCTGCAGCAGATGAACATGGCATTGCAATGGTATTTACCGGTATGCGGCATTTCCGCCACTAAGTTTGAGTGACTTGTGGATCGCGCTCAGGCTCTACGCGTATTTCAGGCACATAACCGCGCCCGAATCAGCCGTTTAATAGAGCTGGCGCCACACAAACAGGCGATGTTCTATCGCCTGTTGCCATTATTATTTCATATCAACCATAAACTGCTGCCGGGTTATGTCAGTGATGACTGCCCGGCTGGCATTATGGATTATCAACCTGATAGCGAAGCGCTCAACAGTGCTATCAATCTGAATCGAAATTTCAGCCATCGCCGCAAAGCGTTAAGACGTTATGCATTACGTGGTGTTTATTTGCTCAATCCCGCCGGACAAATTCGCTATCCTGACCCCGCCAGCTTTGATCTATGGCTGGTGCATCATGCCACCTTAAAACCTGATCAGCTGGCTGTGCTGCAAAACAAAGTTGAAGGTATTGTTCAGTGGGCGGCAACATTGGGCATTGAGTTGCGATTTCGATTACTGGATGAAACACAGTGCCGAAACGAGAGTATTTCAAGTGCCGAAAGAGAAGCATTTTATTTACAGGGTCTGTGTGTCGCCGGTAGCGCGCCGCTTTGGTGGCTAATTACCAGTGAAGAACATCAGACATATTTGCAAATTGCTGAGAGGTTATTGTCACAGAGAGGATTAACCCAAATCAGTTTGCTGAACTTTGGTTTTGATCGCTCCCCTCAGCCAGAATACCTGTTTAATCAGGCCTGCCAGATGTTTAGCAAAGCTATTGATGGCGATGTAACAGCATTACTGGATTTACTCTTTATACAGTCTCAGTTGAGATTGTTTCCTGAAATTGTGCATTTGTCTGACCGCTATAAAGAAAAGGTCGAGCATGGCGAAACCGATAGTCTGCAAGTAGAACCTGCCAGTCTCAAACTGGCCGAAATAGAAAGAAATGCAGCGGATGATGATCAACTCCTTGCAAGGCAGGCTTATTATGCTTTGTTTGGAGAACGCTTATCCCAACAGGTAAAACATCCCCAGTTTGCCTGGCGCCGTCATAGCCTGCATAGCATTTACAAAGACTGGAACTGGTCGGCTGATACGTTGAAAAAAGAAGATAGCCGTTCGACCTGGGATTATCCCCAACGCCATCGATGGTGGACCAATCTTAGCCCCAAACTACAGGAATTTTTGTTAGCTCTCCAGCAGTTTGCCAAGCAGCATCTGGGTAGTGATAGGACGAGTGATCTGGATGTACTGGAAAAATCACTCGCCTTATCGCTTTACACAACTGAGTCAGTCATCGAACAGCTACCAACTGCATTGCAAATGACCGATGGGCCGGAGCAACTGTACCTTTACCGGTTCACTGAACAATCGGAATGGAAACTCAGCTCGATACCGCTTAATGATGCGAAACAGGTTGGCCTGAAACAGCATAAATCGCTGGCATATCTTCTGGTTTGGGCCGTTCGCAATCATATTCTGACCACTCGTAGCTGGTTAAGAGTGGCCGATCAAAAACAGCAGATAAATATTAATCTGGTACTTGAACTGACCCAGAACTTGTTGAAATCAGCATTACCCATGCATCAGAGCGTCGTGAGCAAGGAAGTATTTCTGCAACCGGCCAAAGCGGAGCGTTTAATGTTGTTTGCCAATCTGCAAACGGCCGGTAATGATATCCAGCAAAGTGGTCCGATACAGATGGCCAGTCTGAATAATGATCCCTTAAGCTATACCTCAAACAGACAGAATCTGGTCAGCAGTCTGGATCTGTTAATTCATACCAGTTGGGGGCAATGGCATCATTACCGTTTTGACGGCGATAATGCGGTACCCGAAGCACTCCGCCAGGTACTTAAATGGCAGCCAACTACACAACTGAGCAGCCATATCTCATGCTGGTGTGCCACCGGCTTTTTTGGTCAGGCGATTAATACCCGTTTGCAGCAATTGTTTGACGCCGTATTGACCCATTATCAATATCATCCAAGGCAAGGCCGTTACCTGATGTTGCTGGGAGACCGTCTATCTCAGCTACAGTGGCAGGATGATCAACTGCAAATAAAACATTTTGCAGCAGAAAAAGACCTCCACTACGCTCTCGCTGAGGAACAAAAAAACTACCTGCCGACTCGCGTCGATAGCTACCTGGATAGTGACAATCTGCTCAATTCGCTGCTGCTCTATCAACAACAGCAGACGGTAAGCTTGTTTGCCTATCGCAAGACAGAAACCACTGAGATCTATGTCATTGATGAACTCGGACGTCTGCAACAGTTTGCCTATCCATCATTAACTGAAGCACAAATTCTCGCCCAGTTGAGACTGTTTATTCGTAACAGCGTGGGTGATGCTGTGATGCAATGCGATTGCTATCAACTTTTAAGACAGCAACAACGCTGGCAGATAAATCCTATCCAACCATCCCGACCAGAGTCAACGACGTTCTCGGTTATTTGGCAGATTACCGGTGCTCAACTGGCATTAACCCTGAAGTCACAAACTGTTAAAACGGATCTCGGTGATCCGCAGCTTATTCCGCTTCTGGCTGAATTATTTCAACACAATACTGGTCATAAGCCTGCGGTTTATTTCATTGATAAATTACAGTTTGTGCCTAAGGCACCTTATTCGAGTCTGTTTTTCCTTAACCGCAAATACGAATTAGAGCAGCAGTTTAATCAGGTAAAGCTTTAGATTTCGCCGCAGCTCTTTTATGATGTGGAGCCTGACTCATTACAAAGAATACGTATGATTAAAGTAGGAATTGTCGGTGGCACGGGATATACCGGAGTGGAATTGCTTCGTTTATTAGCCATTCATCCACAGGTTTCCCTGGAGATCATCACATCACGCAGCGAAGCTGGTATGCCTGTAAGTGATTTATATCCTAACCTTCGCGGCCATGTTGATTTGTGCTTTACCGTTCCTGATGATGATGCATTAGCGGCCTGTGATGTGGTTTTCTTTGCCACCCCTCATACCGTTGCCATGGCCAGTGTGCCATCGCTAATCGATCGTGGGGTTCGGGTGATTGATTTATCGGCTGACTTTCGGCTGAAAAACATCCCGCTGTGGGAGAAATGGTATAACACGCCACATACCTGTCCACATTTGGCAGAACTGGCCGTTTATGGTTTGCCAGAGCTTAATCGTGAAGCCATTCGCGAAGCACAGTTAGTGGCTGTTGCCGGGTGTTATCCCACTGCGGTCCAGTTAGGCTATATGCCTTTACTGGAAGCTGGCCTGATTGATCCAAAACATTTGATTGCCGATGCGAAATCAGGTGTCAGTGGCGCAGGACGTAAAGCAAGTTTTGGCACTATGCTGACTGAAGCCAGTGAGAATATGAAGGCCTATGCCGTTGCCGGACATCGCCATTTACCTGAAATCCGTCAGGGTCTGGATCAAATGCATGGCACCGAAGTGGGACTGACGTTTGTGCCTCATCTCACACCGATGATTCGTGGTATTCATGCCACTTTGTATAGCCAGCTGGTCAAATCAACTGATCTTCAAAGCTTATTTGAGCAACGTTTTGCTGATGAACCCTTTGTTGACGTGATGCCCGCAGGCTCTCATCCTGAAACCAGGAGTGTACGAGGTGCCAATGTTTGCAGAATAGCCGTACATCAACCTGAAAATGCTGATACTGTTGTGGTGTTATCGGTTATTGATAATCTGGTTAAAGGCGCATCAGGACAGGCGATACAAAATATGAATATCATGTTCGGTCTTGATGAGCGTCTTGGCATTAACCACATAGCAACCTTACCCTAATGAGCTCACCTCTCGATAGTTACGTTATAAAACCAAAGCGCCCGCTGCGCTTTGTTGTCTGGTTAATAATAGCTATCGTTGTCAGTGGGCTTCTCCAGTGGTACTGGTTTAATAGTAACAGCGGCAATACAGCTCAGCTGATCGAACAAAATCAGCAAATGACGGAACAGATTGCTGCAATGAAAAGTGAGCTGATGCAACAGTCGGAACTGCTGAAAAACCAGGAACAAGTCCAGGCAATGCATAAGGCAACAGCCCAGCAATTACAGAATCGATTGCAACAACTGCAAAAGAAAGTGATTGAACTGAATAAAGAATTACTTTTTTATCAAAATATTACCCAAGGGAACAGTACCAGTGAACTGCAAATCCGCGATTTGCAATTACGGCCAGAAACCGAGAACTCAGATCAAGTTCGCTATCGGCTGGTCATTACCCAAGGTAAAAATATCAGCGAACCAATTACCGGTGAGGTGATTATCAGATTGCAAAATACTGAAGGTGAAGGCGACGAGACCAAAGCGATCGATCTCAACATTACCGAGCATCCACTTAATCTCCGTCATGTTCAGATTATTGAGGGTGTCTTCAATCTTGGTGAAATATCAGATCCTGAACAAATCAGCGTCAGTTTACGCCAGAAAGACAAAATACTAATTTCACGCAGCTTTAATTGGCAAACAGAAACACCCGTCGGGCAATGAGGTAATTGATGTTCAGCAGCAAAAAAAATAAACGGCGTAAGGCCGCCCGTATTGACACATTAATTGGTGAAAACACCCATCTCAAAGGCGATATTCACTTTAGCGGTGGTTTACGAATAGATGGTGTAATCACTGGCAATATTACCGCTGATGAAGGTGAGCCCGCATTATTGACGCTGAGTGAAAAAGGCCGCATAGAAGGCGAAGTCCGAGTGCCCTTTCAAATTATCAATGGTGAAATCAAAGGCAATATATATGCAGTTGAACATATCGAACTGGCCAATAAAGCGCGTATCAATGGCAACGTTTTTTATAAACTTCTGGAAATGTCGGTTGGCAGTGAAGTTAACGGGCAATTGATTCATGTCGGCGAAGCGGAAGAAACCGATTTGAACCTTGAACATTCACAAACCGATCCCAATTTGAATCTTGAACAACAATCCTAAGGGCTGTTGATATTTCAGAACCACCTCTATTGTGACTGAAAAACGGCATCAATAATTGGTAGTGCAGAAAGATAAAGAGTCCTTAATACTTGACTATTTTAGTCAGAATTGGATAATAAATGAACAATCTTAGATATCAACGGAGTAAATCATGACGAGCGAAATGCCAAGTCCAGTTCTATTCACCGATTCGGCTGCGTCAAAAGTCAGCGAACTCATTGCCGAAGAAGGTAATGATCAATTAAAACTGCGCGTATTTATTACTGGTGGTGGTTGCTCCGGGTTTCAATATGGTTTTACATTTGAAGAACAAGTCAGTGAAGGTGATACTGAAGTCGAAAAATCCGGTGTGACTTTATTAATTGATCCGGCAAGTTACCAATATCTGGTAGGTGCCGAAATTGACTATACCGATGGAGTGGAAGGGTCACAATTTGTGATCCGTAACCCTAACGCCACGACTACATGTGGCTGCGGTTCTTCTTTCTCTCCATAACCGTACCTGAAATAATTGAATCGAAACCACTATACCGCCTTGCGGTGTAGTGGTTTTTTTATGTCAGGTGATTTTATTCTCTAATCTCGGACAAACTGATATAAAGTTTATTTAAGGAAATCCACCTGCATGCTCTCCAAATGGCAATGGTTACTCTCACAACTCACCCGCACATTATGGGTTCGTGCTTCATTTTTTGCGTTGCTCGCAGTGGTGACGGCACTGATTGCCATTCCAGCCCAGCACATGATCGAGAATCCCCTTCCATTTAGCGTCGGTTCAGATTCAGTCGGGCAGATTTTAGATATCCTGGCATCAAGCATGTTAGCGGTAACCACATTTTCATTAAGTGTAATGGTATCGGCCTATACTGCAGCAAGCAGTAGCGTAACACCTCGTGCCACCAAACTGGTGCAACAGGACACCACTACTCAGAATGTTTTAGCTACATTTATTGGTTCTTTCTTATATAGTCTGGTCGGCATTATTGCTTTGAGCACCGATCAATATGGTGAAAATGGTCGCTTGATTTTATTTATCGTGACCATCGGTGTGATGGTTTTGATTGTCATTACCATTCTGCGCTGGATTGAACATCTCTCCCAACTTGGTCGCGTAGGAGAAACCACCGAACGGGTCGAAAATGCTGCGGCCAATACCATTACTCAGCGTATCCAACATCCGACTTTTGGTGCAAAAAGACTCATTGATAAAAATGAGATTCCTGACAATGCCCATGCTATTTATGCCAATAGCATTGGCTATGTCCGACATATTGATGTTGGTGCTTTAAATGACTATGCCAAACAATATGAAGCTGAAATAGGTGTGCTGGCATTACCAGGTGAATTTGTGCATCCAGCCAAGCCTATTGTCTGGATAAATACAGATACCAGTGATGAAATGATTACTAAACTCTGTTCAGCTGTCACATTAGGTAATGAACGGTCATTTGATCAGGATCCACGATTTGGCTTGTCCGTTTTAGCCGAAATAGCGTCGCGGGCACTTTCCCCTGCCGTCAATGATCCCGGCACCGCTATTGATGTTATCAATCGTGGATTCCGAATTCTCATACCCTGGAAAGGCTATAAATTTGCTGATACCGATGAGCATATAATCTATCGCCATGTACGGGTGCCAGAATTGGAACTTGGTGATCTGCTGGATGACATTTTTATGCCCATTGAACGTGATGGTGCCAACATGATAGAGGTGCAACTTCGCTTGCAGCAAGCACTTGCGGCCTTACATAAAATCTCAGCAGAAGTCTTTGGAGAAGAAGTATCCCGCCATTTACAGCTGATGAAACAGCGTACAGATCAATCTTCATTGGTGGAAGCAGATAAACAGCGTTTAAAACCTATTTACGATCAGTTAATCTCATCCGAATCAGTTATTCAGGACTCTTTCCTGTAAAAATTTGCTTACGTTAACTTTACCTTAACTTAGCTCATGTATATTATGAATGAACGTTCATTCATAATAAGTCAACTATGTCACCAGCCAAAAGCACTGCCGATAAACGTGAAGCTATTTTCTGTGCCACCTTAAAGTTGCTCTCCAACTTCGGTTTTCATGGTTTTTCGATTAAACAACTCGCCGAGGAGGCTGGTGTTGCCACCGGCACCATTTATCTTTATTTCAAAGATCGGGATGAACTGATCCGTGAGCTCAATACCCACATAATTGATAACTTTATCAAAGCAACACTGGAGGGCCATGATCAACAGCAGCCCCTCAAACAGCAATATCGACGAATGTGCTGCAACCTCTGGCGCTTTTGCATTGAAAATCCCTGCATCACGCACAGCAAAGCACAATTTGATCATCTGCCTCCGGATATTTTACGTAGCCAGCGCAGTCATGCCTGGGATGGGCTTCAACCGCTTAAGGATTTGTTTGAAAAGGGACGAGCAACACAACAAATCAAAAACTTATCCGACGATATTCTGATCAGTCTGAGTTTTGAACCTTATCTGTTTCTCGCCCGCCAACATTTAATCGACGTTATCAAAGTCGATGACGAGGCTCTGACTAATATTATTGATGCCAGCTGGGATGCAATCGCCTGCTCGCCATTACAGAACAACGATACAGACGGACAATCCAATCAGGAGTAGTACATGCCACGCCATTTTTTATCTGTTAAAACATTGATGCTGATAAGTTTATTGTCGCTCAATCTGGCAGCATGCCAATCCTCCGACTCTGAAGATTCCCCGCAAAATGCGCAGCAAGCTGCTCCAAAAGTGGATGTAGTAAGCCTGATTCCACAAACCGTCACAATCAAAACTGAATTGCCAGCACGAACGGTAGCTTTTCGACAGGCTGAAGTCAGACCACAGGTAAATGGCATTATTGAAAACCGACTGTTTGAAGAAGGCGCTGACGTTAAATCCGGTCAACAGTTGTATCAAATCGATGAAGCCCCTTTTCAAGCCGCGTTACAGATGGCTAAAGCTGAACTGGCCAGTGCCCGGGCCAATATTCAATCAACAAAAGCACGTGCTGAGCGATTTAAAGGGCTGATTGATAACAAAGCGATCAGCCAACAGGATTATGACGATGCCCAGGCAGCGTATTTACAGGCTCAGGCAGAAGTTGCCGTGGCGCAGGCCAATATTCAAACGGCTGAAATAAATTTACGGTATACCAAGGTAAATGCCCCTATAGATGGTCGCATTGGACGGTCGAATATTACCGAAGGTGCCTTGGTCACAGCCCAACAGGAGTCACCTTTAACCACCATCACGCAGATCGATCCAATTTATGTCGATATATCGCAAGCATCAAAAGAGGTGCTTCGTTTACGCCGGCAATTACTCTCCGGGAGAATCGCAGAAGAAGATGCAGCCCAAGTTAAATTAAAGCTGGAAGATGGCTCAACCTTTCAACATCAAGGAGAACTGCAATTCTCTGAAGTTAATGTGAACGAAAGTACTGGCAGTCTGGTGATGAGAGCCAAATTCCCCAATCCAGAAGGCTTGCTGTTACCGGGCATGTATGTAAAAACAGTAATTAATGAAGGAACCATGCCTGATGCCATTCTGGTTCCGCATAAAGCCGTTATGTTTTCTCGCGAAGGTACCGCAAGCGTGATGCTGGTAAACGATGAAAATATTGTTGAACAACGTCCAATAGAAGTCAGACAGTCCATTGATCATAACTGGCTGGTCTCAGACGGACTCTCCGGTGGAGAAAAAGTAGTTGTGGAAGGTTTGCAAAAAATTGCCGTCGATTCTGCCGTGGAGATTGAGATTGATACTGAAAACTCTCTTCAGCAGGCTGAGGAGTAATCATGGCACGCTTTTTTATTGATCATCCGATATTTGCATGGGTTATTGCGATATTAATCATGCTGGCTGGCTTGCTGTCGATTTTTCAGCTACCGATAGCACAATATCCAGGTATTGCCCCTACGGCGATTGAAATCCGTACTGCCTACCCTGGCGCCTCAGCCAAAGTGGTGGAGGATTCGGTTATTCAGGTGATTGAGCAGAACCTGACAGGGCTGGATGATCTGCAATATATCAGCTCCACCAGTGATTCCAGTGGTGTTGGCCAGATTACGGTCACTTTCCAGGCAGATACTGATCCGGATATTGCTCAGGTTCAAGTGCAGAATAAACTGCAGGCTGCGATGCCTTTGTTGCCTCAGGATGTTCAGCAGCAAGGAATTCGGATCACTAAATCCAGTACCGGTTTTTTGATGGTAATGGGTTTTGTTTCCAATAATGGAAAAATGGATCGCTATGATATTGCGGACTATGTAGCGGCCAATATTCAGGACCCTGTCAGCCGGGTCAATGGTGTTGGGCAAATTAACTTGTTCGGTTCGCAATATGCGATGCGGATATGGCTAAATGCCAACAGTCTGGCCAACTATAAATTAACGACCGAAGATGTCGTTAATGCGATTCGCGAGCAGAACGTCCAGATTGCAGCTGGCGAGATAGGTGGAACGCCAGCCGTCGAAGGACAGCAGATTGCCGCCAGCATCGTGGTTGAAACCCGGATGGAAACGGTCAGTGAATTTGAAAATATTCTGCTACGTGTCGATCAGGATGGCTCGGAAATCCGTATAAAAGACGTGGCCAATGTGTCATTGGGTGGTGAAAATTTTCAATTTGAAACCGAGTACAACAAACAGTCTGCAGCCGGTCTGGGTATTACGCTAGCATCCGGTGCAAACGCACTGGAAACCGCTCAGATGATCCGCGAACGAATATCGGAACTTGAACCGTTTTTCCCTGAAGGTCTGGAAGTCACATACCCCTATGACACCACCCCTTTTGTCAAAATATCCATTGAAGGAGTAGTCAAAACACTGGTGGAAGCCATGATTCTGGTATTCCTGGTCATGTATCTGTTCTTACAGAATTTTCGTGCCACGCTGATCCCGGCGATTGCTGTTCCAGTGGTTATTTTAGGAACGTTTGGCATCCTTTTCGCATTTGGTTTTTCCATTAATATGCTGACCATGTTTGCCATGGTACTGGCCATCGGACTGTTGGTCGATGATGCAATTGTCGTGGTAGAAAACGTCGAACGGGTCATCCATGAAGATGGTTTATCACCCAAAGAAGCCACCCGTAAATCCATGGATCAAATTACCGGTGCGTTGATCGGTATCGTATTAACCGTTTCGGCTGTTTTTATACCCATGGCTTTTTTCCCGGGATCAACAGGGGTCATTTATCGGCAATTTTCCATTACTGTTGTTTCGGCAATGGCACTCTCGCTGCTTATCGCGTTAACGCTTACCCCAGCTTTGTGCGCGTCGTTACTGAAAGATGCAAAACATGACCCAGCCAAAAAACGTGGCTTTTTTGGCTGGTTTAATCGCAGTTTTGAAAAAACCAGCAAGGGAACTCAGAGTGCCGTTGGCTATCTGATCAAACGTTCTGCACGCGTAATGTTGATTTATCTCTTGATTGTGGCAGGTCTGGCCTATTTATTTACCCAGTTGCCTTCGTCCTTTTTCCCGGATGAAGACCAGGGCATTTTATTTACCGAAATGCAGTTACCGGTCAACGCCTCGAAACAGCGTTCTATTGAAGTGATGAATCGAATTGAAGATTATTATCTTGAACAGGAAGGGGATAATGTTGAATCGGTGTTTTCTGTTATCGGCTACAGCTTCAGTGGTCGCGGCCAGAATAGTGGTCTGATTTTTGTCAATTTAAAAAGCTGGGATCAGCGCACAGCTCCTGAACAAAGTGCTCAGGCAATAGCCAATCGTGCTTCGGGCTATTTCAGTCAGTTTAAAGATGCGGTGGCTTTTGCCATTGCCCCTCCTCCAATTCGTGAGCTGGGTAATGCCAGTGGCTTTAATATGATGTTGCAGGATTTAGGTGGCATGGGTCATGAAGAATTGGTCAAAGCCCGTGACACCCTGTTAATGCAGGCTAATCAGGATCCCCGTTTAAATCAGGTAAGACATAGTGGCTTGCAGGATCGCCCACAATTCAAAATTGATATTAATCACCAAAAAGCCATGGCTTTTGGTGTCTCTCTGGATGATATCAACAGCACCTTCGGAACAGCCTGGGGTTCCACCTATGTAAACGATTTTATCGACAAAGGTCGTGTCAAAAGAGTCTATGTGCAGGGTGATGCCCCGTTTCGCATGATGCCCGAAGATGTAGGTGACTGGTATGTACGAAACAGTAGTGGAGAGATGGTGCCATTATCAGCCATAAGTGATTCACGATGGATATACGGATCACCACGCCTTGAACGCTACAATGGTGTTCCTGCAATGAATATTCAGGGACAAGCTGCCGCTGGATTAAGCTCAGGTGAAGCCATGCAGGCCATGGAAGAACTGGTTGATCAATTACCTGAGGGCTTTGGCTATGAATGGACAGCCCTGTCTTTACAGGAACGTGCTTCTGGGGCGCAGGCACCGCTTTTGTATGCGTTATCGATCCTGGTGGTATTCCTGTTTTTAGCGGCATTATATGAAAGCTGGTCGGTACCTTTCTCTGTGATGCTGGTGGTTCCGCTAGGTGTGCTTGGCGCCGTGCTGTTTGCCTTAAGCAGAGAAATGTCCAATGACATCTATTTTCAGGTTGGCCTGTTAACCACTATAGGTTTATCGGCCCGGAATGCCATTTTAATCGTTGAATTTGCTAAATCCCTTTATGAAGAGGGCAAGTCGCTATCGGAGGCGACACTGGAAGCCATCAGAATGCGGCTGCGCCCAATTGCCATGACAGCGCTTACCTTCATGTTGGGTGTGACCCCGCTGATGCTAGCAAGTGGTGCTGGCAGTGGTGCCCAAAATGCGATTGGTACCGGCGTATTCGGCGGCATGCTGGCAGCAACCAGCCTGGCAATATTCTTTATTCCTGTGTTCTTTGTAGTGATCTTTACACTGGCCCAAAAAATTACTGGTAAAACACCTGCCAAACAGCAGGTTTCTCAAGGAGAATCGGCATGAATGCCAAATTGAAACTGATTTCTATAATGACATTATCGGCAGTGCTCAGTGCCTGCTCGATGATTCCCGATTATCAACGTCCTGCGAATCCAGTGATGCTGGAAAACAGTGATGACGTCGTTAATGCTTCGTTAGCTGCTGATACTGGCTGGCAGGAATTTTACCAAGATGAGCAGTTGCAACAACTGATTGCTTTGTCACTGGAAAATAATCGGAATCTTCGGGCCACGGTGTTGCAGGTAGAGCAATTGCGCGCACAGTACAAAATTCAACGCGCCGAACTGTTGCCGGCAGTTGATGGCACTGCAAGCGCTACCCGTCAACGCGTACCTGAAGGCGTTAGCTCCGGCAGTCAGACAATTGGCGGCGGTGGAATTTATGAGGAATACCAGATTGGTGTTGGAATCTCGACCTGGGAAATAGACTTTTTTGGCCGGATTGACAGTTTGCAGCAAGCCGCTCTGGAACAGTTTCTTGCCAGTGAGGCCAGTCGTAGAAGTATTCAGCTGACATTGGTTTCCGAAGTAGCCGATGCCTGGTTCAGCTGGCAGGCAACCGTTGCCCAGCTGGAGTTTTCCAGCTCCACACGTGAAGCCCGGGAAGAAAGTTATGAACTTATCAATAAACGCTTTGAGTCAGGTCTGGCTTCAGAACTTGCGCTGAGACAAGCTGAAACTGCATTACATGAAGCACGTATTGCCGAGTCAAGTTTTCAGCAGCAAGCCAATCAAAACTTTACCGCGTTGGAGTTGTTAGTTGGACAGAGACTGGATCGTCAGCATTGGCAGGCCGATTGGGAAGATGATGATCCGTTATTACAAGACTTACCGGTGAATCTGTCTTCTGATGTGTTATTGGCCAGACCGGATGTAATGCAGGCCGAACATCAGATTAAAGCTGCCAATGCCAATATTGGTGCGGCAAGAGCAGCATTTTTTCCACGTATCAGTTTGACAACCGCTATTGGTATTGGTGGCTCAACCCCTTCTGATCTGAGTGATAGCGGCAATCGTCTGTGGCAGATTTCTCCACAGCTATCCGTTCCATTACTTGATTGGGGCGTGAATGATGCAAACCTGGATGTCGCTGAGTTAGAAAAAGACATCAATATTGCCCGTTATCAGGAAACCATTCAGCGGGCATTCAAAGAGGTGCTTGATGAAATGCAGGCAAGAGAAACCCTGGATGCTCAGTTAAATGCTCAACAGGATTTAACAAAAGCAACCAATCGGAGCCTGGAATTAGCTCAAATCCGTTACGATGCCGGGGTGGACAGCTATCTGGAAGTATTGGATGCGCAGCGCAGTCATATCGATGCCCAGTTAGCTCAAATTGATACCCGTCTGGCACGTTTACGTAACCAGTTAACACTTTATAAGGCATTGGGTGGTGGCCTAAAAGCATACTCCGGCGAAGTGATTGCACCGGCAACGCCATGAAAATATTTGGTTTAACATCCGATTTATCGTTATGCTAGGACGTAATTGAATTTTTATCTGACGAGCAAAGGAGCGACAAAATGGATCTAGAAGTCGGTGGCATATTAGGTTTAATCTGGCTGATTATTGTTATTTGGGCCATTCTCAAAGTAGCGAAAAGTGGTGCCGGTACCTTAGCCAAAGTGTTATGGATTTTGATATTGCTATTATTCCCTGTGGTAGGCCTTATCATTTGGTTCTTTCTCGGCCCTAAAGGCTAGACGAATACCTCACCGTACAAACTGTATTCGGTTTGTGCGGTGATTTTTTCCGCAATACCACCCGGCATGCAATATGCCGATGATGTAAGCGTCTATCTCTCACTTCGCATTGTCAGCATCAGGCCAAACCATTCACGTTAATATTGCATGACGCTACTGATTCGTCTGAATCAAAATCGGAGTTTGAGCATGCAAGCTGATTCAAAGATCCCATCTACTATTCTGGTTCCTGTTTTTTTTCCTGCCGTTATTATCACGTTATTGTTAGTAATAGGCACAATCAGCAATCCAGAATTAGCTGGCGAAGCCTTTGCTGCCACACTCAGTTATCTGACCAAAACCTTTGGCTGGTTTTACATGCTGGCTGTGGCTTTCTTTCTGGTTTTTATCGTAACCGTAGCCATCTCCAGTTGGGGCAAAACCAAATTAGGCCCCGATCATGCCGAACCGCAATACAGCTTCCCTGCGTGGTTTGCGATGCTGTTTTCAGCTGGCTACGGCATTGCTTTGCTATTTTTCGGAGTGGCCGAACCGGTATTGCATTATGCCTCTCCACCCCAAGGAGCACCCGAAACGGTTGATGCGGCTAAACAAGCCATGCAAATTGCCTTTTTTCATTGGGGTTTTCATATCTGGGCGATTTACGGTTTGACCGGTCTGGTTTTAGCTTATTTTGCCTTTCGCCATGGCTTGCCGTTATCAATGCGCTCTGCCCTTTACCCGCTTATCGGCGATCGAATTTATGGTCCCATCGGCCATACCGTGGATGTTATTGCTATCTTAGGGACCTTATTCGGCATCGCCACAACGCTCGGCCTGTCAGTTGCCCAGATAAATGCCGGTATGAATTATTTATGGCCCAATATCCCGGTCAGTACTTTTGTTCAGGTGGTGACTATAGCCGTAATCACTTTACTGGCTATTCTGTCTGTGGTGGCTGGACTCGATAAGGGTGTTAAACGTTTATCCATCCTCAATATGGTTCTGGCTGTAGCGTTAATGCTGTTTGTGTTTTTTGCCGGTCCAAGCATATTCATCCTGGAAACTTTTTTACAAAATACCGGCAGTTACCTGAACAATATTGTAGAGCGAACCTTTAATCTGCAGGCTTATTCCCGTAGCGACTGGATCGGTAACTGGACCTTGTTTATCTTTGGTTGGACCATTGCCTGGGCGCCGTTTGTCGGACTATTTATTGCCAAAATAAGTCGAGGTCGCACCATTCGACAGTTTGTTTTCGGTGTGTTGCTGGTGCCGACCATTTTCACCTTTATCTGGTTTTCCATTTTTGGGGATACTGCCCTCAATATGATTATGAATCAGGGGTATACCGCATTAATTACTGAGGTGCAGAATGACACCGCTATTGCCTTGTTCAAGTTATATGAACGCTTGCCTCTAACATCAATAGTGTCATTTATTACTGTTATTCTGATTATGACGTTCTTTGTTACCTCTTCCGACTCCGGCTCGCTGGTCATTGATTCATTAGCGTCTGGTGGTTCCAGTAATACGCCAGTCTGGCAGCGGGTTTTCTGGGCAGCTCTGGAAGGTCTGGTAGCAGCTGCATTATTAATTGCCGGTGGCTTAAGTGCTTTGCAAACGATGAGTATTACCAGTGCCCTGCCGTTTGCCATCATTATGGTGCTGGCAGCCATTGGAATGTGGCGCGCCTTAGCGATTGAAGGTCATCGTGAAGCCAGTTTGTCAGCCTTTATGCATAGCTCGCAACACAAACCCGGTAATTGGAAAAAACGTTTAGCAGGTTTAATTCATTATCCGGATTATCAGCAGGTAGCTGACTTTATTAAAACGACTGCTCACCCTGCAATGCAGAAAGTTGAGACGGTCTTGCAGGAGAAAGGCTGGCCGGTTAATGTTTTTTTCGATGACACTCAGCATCGTGCCTATATAGAGGTGGTCCGAGAAGAAGAACTGGATTTCATTTATGAAATTCGTATGCGTGGCTATGCCATGCCCACCTTTGCTTATCCACAGATGGCAAGAGCTGAGGATGGTGATAAGCGTTATTATCGTGCAGAAGTCTTTATGCGAAGAGGTGGCGCGGCCTATGATGTGTTTAGCTTTGATCAGCAGGAAGTCATTGATGACATTCTAAATCAGTTCGAAAAATACATGCATTTCATTCATATCTCGCCAGGCATTTTGCCATGGAAAATGCAGGAACATGACGATATGCTCAATGACAAAGGCGAAATCCATAACGATGATCTGAAAACACCCAGCTGATGAAATTATATGCTCTTGCTTTTTCATCACTGCTTTACCGTTTTTAGTAACTTAACGACAATTATGAAAAAGAGATGAATAAAGTACCCACTACGATTTAGAGACAAAAAAACCCGATGCACTTTGCAGTAACATCGGGAAAGGGCAAACAAACAATAAATCGGGGAACAATTCAAACGTTTCGATAAGGCGCCTTGGGTCTGTTGATCTTTCAGAGGCGGCTATGAAAGATTAACAGACCTTAGTGTTAATGCTTTCTTAACCATGCTCCCTTTATGCTTAAACCAAGTGAATCACGCATTAGCCTAGCCTGGCGCTTGATCTTTCTGCTCACAACAGCGACGAGATGAAAGATAAACAAGCCCTGGCGATCATTCACTTTATCAATTACACTCCAAAGCTCTTAATGCAAATGATAATGCTTATTATTTATAATTAAAAGTATTGAATCATAAACACTTGGTTGCAAAAATCTGAACAGGCTTACATATGAATGATCGTGCAGTTTTGCCAGATATGAGAGCGGTGACAGCCTTTGTTGAGATCATTCGATCCGGCAGTCTAACGTTTACCGCAGAACAGTTGGATATCCCTAAATCCACTTTAAGTAGACGTATCAGCCAGTTGGAACAACGGGTTGGTCAGCAATTACTTCGGCGGGAATCCAATCGACTTATACCCACTCAGGCAGGCCAGATATTTGCCGAGTATTGTCAGCAATTTATCGATCTTGCCCAGCAAAGTCAGTTAGCACTGGATGCTTTGCAGCTTGAGGTAAGTGGAACGCTTAATTTTACCTTTCATAATGCTTTCAGCTGCCGCTGGCTTAGCGAGAAAGTAGAAATGCTGATGACGCAACATCCAAAATTGCATCTTAAAATGCGCACCGGATTCAATCTGCCTCAGGCCACCATCGGTGAGTCAGTCATTTTGTGGCTGGGTCCTGTTACAGAGAATGGCCTTCGCCATGAATGTCTGGGTCAGCTTTCACAAGGTATTTACGCCAGTCCGGAATATTTGCAACAGGCCGAAGAAATCCATCACCCGCGTCAACTGTGTGAACACAAGTGGATTGATACCCTGGAGCACTCGACACAAAATATTCAATTGAAACATCCTGACGAAAAACCATTTCAATTACCTCCCCAGCAATCCCAGATCTCTGCCGATCAATTCGTTATGCAGGCTGATGCCATTGCTCGGGGTAAAGGGTTGGGGCTTTATCCGAACTGGTTAGCTGAGTTAGGCATCAGTCAGCAGAACGTCAAATTGCAACGTTGTCTGCAGGACTGGCAAGCTCCCAGTTTACCGATCTGGTTAATGTATCCCTATGGAAACTTATCAAGACGCACCAGAGTATTTATAGACCATTTGAAAAGTGAGCCTCCTGCAGCCTGGAATTGCTGAACCTATGTGTGCTATGCCATATAAATACTTGAAGCGATAAATACATCAGCCTATTATTGAATTAAAAATAAATGGTGTTAACAAGGCATGATGCACTCTCCACCTGACAGTCAGCACGGTCATTCTGCTCTAACGGGTAATGAATTGCTCAATCACTTACGTGCTGTTTCACCCTATCTGCCTGGATTTATTTATCAGCTTTGCTTAACCCCTGACGGTAAATTCCAATACACCTATACCAGCCCTCAACTAGAAGCTTTATTTGGCGTAACCCAGCAACAGGTTGCTGAAGATGCCGGCGTATTATTGACAATGATTCATCCAGGTGACTATCAACGGGTAATCAATGAAAGTATCCAATGTGTTGAAACGCTCAGTGCCTGGCATAGTGAATTTCGCATGATCCTCAAAGATGGTCACATCATCTGGATAGAAGCCTATGACACTCCAATACGAGAAGCTGATGGCACCATTGTCTGGACCGGCTATGGCAATGACATTACGCAACGTAAAAGCTATGAGACAGCTCTGAACGAAAGCGAGTCAAAGTTCAGGGCCTTTGTTGAAAATGCCAATGACATCATCTATTCATTGTCGCTGGATGGCTTGCTTACTTATGTATCACCCAATTGGACCGAGATTCTGGGTCATCCACTAAGTGACGTTATTGGTCGAAATTTTGATCAATTTGTTCATCCCGATGATGTCTCGGCCTGCCACATTTTTTTGCAGCAAGTACGCCACAGTCGACAAAAACACAGTGGTATTGAGTACCGTATACAGCACTTTAATGGTCATTGGTGCTGGCATCGCAGTAATACCGCACCGCTATTTGATAATAATGGTGAGGTGGATTCCTTCACCGGAATTGCCAGAGACATTACTGAACATAAACTGCTGATGCAGCGTATGTCGCATATGGCACATCATGACACCCTGACCGGCCTCCCCAATCGTGCCAGCTTTACCGAGCATCTAAATCAAGCCATTGTATTAAGTGAGCGTGAGAATCAGGCCCTGGCAGTATTATTTCTGGATTTGGATAAATTTAAGCCGGTCAATGATCGGCATGGACACGCTATCGGCGACTTATTACTGCAACAGGTTGCCAACCGTATTCGACAATGTTTACGTGGGGCAGATATTGTCGGTCGTATTGGCGGTGATGAATTTGTTGTTTTACTGCAAAATATTCATCATGTTGCCAATGCCCAGCAGACTTCTGAAAAAATCTGTGAATGTCTGAGCCTGCCGTATGAAGTGGATGGCAAAATCCTGAATATCGGCGTCAGTATCGGCATCGCGGTATATCCATTACATGGCAGTAATGCCATGCAACTTGTCCGATATGCCGATGAGGCAATGTACGAAGCTAAAAGGCTGCCTGATAGAATTCAGGTTTTTGCCAGCCCACCACTTGGAAGCGGCTCAACTAAAACCGAAGAACTTACGCAAGATGATCTTTCAACAAAGTCGGCTGACGATCAGGGGTAAAGATTTCTATCCAGTAGCCATCAGGATCCTGAATAAAAGCGATACCTTTCATCTTGCCATCATTGGGGCGTTTGACAAATGGAACGCCAAACTCCTCAAAGCGCGCGCAGGCAGAATCTATGTCCGGCACGGCGAAGCCGATATGGCCAAAACCCCGGGGTTCACTATTACCGTTATGATAAACAACCTCATCTTTGTCTTCATCACCCCAGTTATGGGTTAATTCCAACATAGCAGGACGTGCAAAGGTCTGTTTGATGCGTTCATCATTATCGTCAGACCAATCCTGCCGCTGCTCCGGTGAAATAGCCGCCATAAAATATAAGGTGAACTGCATTTCCGGAAAATCAAACCGCTTGATCAGTGTCATGCCCATGACTTCAGAATAAAACTTCAGGGTACGTTTTGGATCTTTAATGCGAAACATCGTTTGGTTAAACACATAATCATGTGTCGCTGGATCATGCTGTTCGCTCAATCCCTCTGCTTTATCAAAATGTCGACTCATTTCTGACTGACTCCTTTGGAAAATACTATAACCAGCCTTTACGTTTGAAATAAAGGTAGGGCGCCATACCTGCTGCCACCATCAGACCAATGGCAAATGGATAACCAAAGCTCCAATCCAGCTCAGGCATATATTTAAAATTCATTCCGTAAATACTGGCAATCAATGTTGGTGGCAGAAACACCACCGCGGCAATCGAGAACGTTTTGATGATCTGTGCCTGTTGAATATTGATAAAACCCTGGGTGGAATCCATTAAGAAATTTATCTTATCGAATAAAAATGTCGTATGCGACATCAATGTCTCCAAGTCCCGCAATATCTCATATAAGGTTTCACGAGATGCACCCGGTTCTCGTAAGTGACGCAATAAAAACGAGATATCACGTTGTGTATCCATTAAACATAAACGGATCTTTCCGTTACTGTCTTCCAAACGCGCTAACTGACTGATGGCATCTTCCAAATCAGCACTTTCATCTTCTAAAACCAGATGGCTGACACGTTCTAGCTGACGATGAATATCTTCCAGATTATCGGCATGATTTTCGACTTTTTGTTCCAACAGAGTGATAAGTAAATCTGTTGGCGTTTCACAGCTCACCTGACCACGACGGGCTCGCATCCGTAATAATCGAAAATCACTTAATTCGCCATCACGAATGGCAATCAGTCTATCCGGCTGCAAAATAAACGCCACCGAGACCGTGTGATGTCGCCCTTCGGAGTACCCCAGAAATAATGAATGCACATGCAGACCATCCTGATCGGTAAAGCACCGAGCCGAGGCCTCAATTTCTTCTACATCATCGACATCTGGCACTTCATCACTGAACAAGGTCGCGAGTAATGCACGTTCATCATCATCGGGCTCCAACGCATCAATCCAGTCGGCTTCTTTTAAATGATGTCCCAATACCTCGCCTTCAACTTTGATTTCCTTAATTAAGCCATGAGCAATTTTGTATAGGCGTAGCATGCCGGCTCCTAATTCGTTTGGGTTTGCCTGTGGGAATGATTAAAACATTGTAACGCAAGACCATATCATGCTTCACAGACTATGGCATTTGAGTGGCAATTCCATGACAGATTGATTTCAGACCTAGGGCTTGTTGATCTTTAATATCCACCACTGCTGGCGACTATTTTTGTGTCCGACAAGGCGGAAAGCACGCCGTGTAGTCTTCCTACATAAGTGATTGACAACGCAGGCGGCCGCAAAAATAGTCCCAGCCCTTCGGGTTGTGACTGAAAAAGCGCCACTCGGCGTTACTCGTCGCTTATTTAGAATTACTAAAAGGCGCTCCACGTGCCTTGATTGACGCTTTTTCAGCTCACAACAGAGGCGGAGATTAAAGATCAATAAGCCCTGTTAAATATCGCCATTTGAGTCGGTGAACCAAGCTGAGGATCAGCTTCACCAATCCCAGCAAATCGTACTTGATAGTGATGACGTACAGCAACGCCTCTGGCCCATTGCTGAAATTTCTGCCGAGTCCATTCAAATTGATGATCCGGATCCCGAAACTGTCCCGGATATAGCCCATATAACGAATTGTATTCGTAATTAGGTGTTGTAAGTATGATTTGTTTTGGCCGCATCACCGCAAACACATTTTGTTCGACCTTGGATAACAGTCTGGGCTCAATATGCTCAATGGTCTCAATCATAACCGCCAGCGGGAAACCACAAAGCTCTGGATGCGGTTCAGCATATGATGCGTTAATTAAGCTTAATCGGGATGGCGTTTGCTGAAGGTATACTGCCAGTTTTTCACGCGCCTGCAGGATAGATAAACTGGATTGTTCAACACCGATAACCTGCTCAATCTGCGTTTCATTTAACAGCTGCCACAGAAAATTACCTGAACCACAGCCTAAGTCCAACAGCTGTTTAGCCCCACTTTGTTGAACTAATTTGAGGATATGTTGATGCCGTACTTCATGCAAATCACTGATTTGGGTATCTTGATTTGGGAACATGAAATGCCTGCAAAAAGATCATTTACCAATACAAAAACTGGAGAAGATGTGGTCTAGTAAGTCTTCAGTCGTGAATGTCCCGGTAATTTCTCCCAGAGCAGACTGAGCAATACGTAGTTCTTCAGCCAGTAATTCCCCCGCACCCATTCCTGTCAGACAGTCATAGCCTGCTTCAATGGCTTGCTGAGCACGCTGCAGGGCATCCAGATGCCGACGGCGCGCCATAAATACCCCTTCTTCTTCCGGATGAAACCCCACTACCTCGCATAAATGCTGTGTCAGCAAATCCATCCCTTCGCCATTTTTGGCTGACAGATAGATCACTGACATGCCATTTTCAATCGTTATTTCAGCAGCATGGCCGCTTTGGTCGATCTTGTTTCGAATCAAGGTGAATGATTTATCGGTCGGTAAAGCAGAAAGGATTTTTGTATCCTGCTCCGTCATGCCCAGCTGATCATCAATTAACAGCAGAATATGATCAGCTTGTGCCAATTCGTTCTGCGTTCTGCGGATCCCTTCCAGCTCAACGATATCACTGGTGGCATCATGCAGACCGGCAGTATCGGAAATACGAAGTGGCAAACCGCCCAGATGAATTTGCTCTCGTAATACATCTCGAGTGGTACCGGCTACTTCAGTCACAATAGCGGCATCATGCCCCGCCAGCCGATTATGCAGACTGGATTTGCCAGCATTGGGCTGACCGGCCAGAACCACACTGATGCCTTCGCGTAATAAACGGCCTTGTCGGGCACTGCCTTGAATGCCTGCCAGCGTTGCCAGTAGTTGCTGTAGTTGTTTATCGACCTGAGCTTCACCCAGGAAATCGATTTCCTCATCGACAAAATCAATGGAGGCTTCAACAAACATTCTTAAATAGGTCAGCTCTTGCAGGAAGTCATTAACCTTTTTGGAAAACTCCCCCTGCAACGAACGCATTGCACTACGAGCAGCCAGCTCAGTTGAGCTTTCAATTAAATCTGCAACGGCTTCAGCCTGAGCCAGATCCATCTTGCCATTCAGAAATGCACGTTCAGAAAACTCTCCGGGCCTTGCCATTCTGGCACCCAGTTCCACTGCTCTCTGACATAGTCGAGCCATCACCAATGGACTGCCATGCCCCTGCAATTCAATGACATCTTCACCGGTAAAGGATGCGGGTCCGGCAAAATACAACGCAATGCCGCTATCGATAATTTCTTTATCAGCTGCTCGAAAGTGGGTGAATTTTGCCTGGCGGGTTTGGGCCAGTTTGCCGCAGATTTGCTCAGCTATCTGAGCACTTTCAGGTCCGGATAAACGCACAACACCAACACCACCGCGGCCGGGCGCAGTGGCAATGGCTACGATAGTGTCGGTGTAATGCTCTGTCATAAATAACTCTGTTTACTCAGCTGTAAACAGTGGAGTTCTGCTTATACTGCTGAAGGGTTACAACGCGCCCATTTTACGAGTGATATACCACTGCTGAGCAATTGATAGAAGGTTGTTAACCACCCAGTAAAGCACCAGACCTGCCGGGAAGAAGGCAAAAAAGACGGTAAAGACAATTGGAAAGATCTTCATCATCATCGCCTGCGCCGGATCCTGAGGCATCGGATTCAGTTTTTGCTGGAACCACATGGATAAACCAAACAGCACTGGTAAGACAAAATAGGGATCCATTGCCGTCAAATCATTAATCCACAGGATGAAATCAGCCTGACGCAGTTCAATACTTTCGACTAACACCCAGTAGAAAGCCAAAAAGACCGGCATCTGCACCAGAATCGGCAAACAACCACCCAGCGGATTAATTTTCTCGGTGCGATATAAATCCATCATAGCCTGATTGAACTTTTGTTTATCGTCACCGTAGCGTTCTTTCAAAGTGGCCAGTTTAGGTGTCAATTTACGCATCGACGCCATTGACCGGTAACTGGCTGCTGACAGTTTATAAAATGCCAGTTTGATCAAAATGGTCAGTAATACAATGGACCAACCCCAGTTGCCAGTTAATTTATGTAGCCATTCCATGACGATAAATAACGGCTTGGAAATAATGGTCAGAATGCCGTAATCAACGGTCAAATCCAGATTATCCGCAATCGGTTCCAGACGCTGATGTTCTTTCGGACCAAGGTAAATCTGATAAGAGGCCTGAGCTTGCTCACCATTTTCAGCGACGACCGCTGGGAAACGGATACCGGCCGTATAATTTGTGTTGTTGATCGCTTTACCGTAAAGACTGATTTCCTGTAATGGTTCGGCAGGAATAAATGCTGCAACAAAATAATGCTGGATCATTGCCGCCCAGCCGCCATTCACATCGCGACGGAAGTCATTTTTCTCCAGTTCACCGAAATCCACTTTTTCGTATTCATTACCCGGACTGGAAAATACAGCCCCCGTATAGGTATAAATCATGAAACTATCGTCTTCAGGTTGATTACGATTAAATTGCGCATAGGGATAAGCAGCAAAACGTTCGCCTGACTGGTTTTCTATCTGATAATTAACATCTACCAGATAACTGTCACGGGTAAAAGTATAGGTTTTAATCACGGTCAGACCGTTATCAGATTCCCAACGCATCGGCACACTGAGACTATCCGAATTTTCCCCCATAACATACTCAGATTGTTCTGCAGTATAGGTTTCATAATGGGTTGGTGCAGTGCCTTCCGCTCGTAAACCGGATTGGGTTACAAAGAAATTTTCACGGCTGTCATTTAAAAACTGTACCGGCTCATCAGGCAAATCAACATCAACAGGATATTGTAATAATGCCAGTTCGCGAATATCCGCCCCACGCAAATCAATTGTCGCTTCAATTACATCGGTTTTTATACGGAGCTGATTGGCTGAAGACGCCGAGGCTTGTTCGCTTTCCGGCAGAGCAGGCAGGCCATCAGCAGTAACTGCTGGTAACTCGGGTAAATCATCCTGAGACGGGGCGCTTTCTGAAACAGGCTGGTCTACGTTATTTTGCGTTGCAACCTGTTGCGGACGCACATAGTCATTTTGCCAGGCTTCCCACAACAACAGAGAAACAATTAACAGGCCAAAAATAAACAGAGTTCTGAGGTTATCCATTGTGTTTTTTTGTCTTTAGTTCAGGAACAGGATCCACGCCGCCGGCGTGCCAAGGATGACAGCATGAGATTCGGCGTAAACCGAGCCACACACCACGTAGCGAGCCATGCGTTTGAATGGCCTCAATCATATAATGGGAGCAAGTAGGTTGGAAGCGGCAGTGCATGCCCATGAACGGGCTTAATAAAAAGCGATACGCGCGAACAAAAGCGATTAGGATGTTTGCCATTGTGCCACCACGGTTAACCAATGTCGCTCCAATGCTGCCCATAATTGCGACGAATCCCGCTGACTTATATCAGGACGTGATAACACCACAATATCGATATTGGATAAAGTTGATTGATGCTGTCGGAAAGATTCCCGAATGATCCGCTTTACCCGATTACGTTGACTGGCAAGTTTAAGATGCTTCTTTGCGATAGCCAGTCCCAGTCGGGGATGCCCGACAGAGTTTTCAACGCTAAGAATCGTCAGACCACCGCCACCAGTGCGCTTACCCTGACGAAAAACCCGGGTAAAATCTCCCGGGCTATTCATTTTCATGGCTCGGCTGAAAGTGGCCAAGTCATGCACCCTCTGAGAACAGAGAGAATTAAACAGAAAGTTTTGCGCGGCCTTTGGCTCTACGGGCGTTAATAATACGACGGCCGCCGACAGTTTTCATACGTGCGCGGAAACCATGAGTGCGCTTGCGCTTCAGATTACTAGGCTGAAAAGTTCTTTTCATTTCACCAACTCCAGGAATAACAATGGTTTTGCAGCCGGTAAGCGTCTCTCGAACGGAAACAGCCGGGGCAAAAGACATGGGATTATAGAGTTTGCAGGCATAACAAGTCAAACCGCATTCATCCGGTCATGCAACATTATTTTACTTGCCAAAAGCCCCGCATGCAGATAACTTTAGATGCCCTGTCTGTCGCGCTATACTATCACGAAAAAAGCCTGCAGTTATTAGTCTGTTTTCTGTAAACCTTTATATTAGTCAAGGAGTTGCTGTGTCTTCACCCCTTTGGGAAAAATGCCTATCCCATCTCGAAGGTGATCTTTCGGCACAACAGCTGAACACATGGTTACGGCCTCTGCAAGCCATCGAAACGGAAGATAGTCTGCGTCTGTTGGCGCCAAATCCTTATGTTAAGGCATGGGTTCACGAACAGCTTGAACAACAGATAAATGCGCTGATTAAAGGATTGACCAACGGCAGCATCAATAAAATTGAAATCGAAGTCGGTACCAAAGATTCCATTTCCGCTGAAAAAACCAAACGTCGTATCAAAACAACTGATAAAGCTCCCGCTTCGATAGCAGTTTCTGAAACAGAACCTTCGCCGGCGATTGGCAGCCCGATGAACCCGTTGTTTACCTTTGATAATTATGTTGAAGGTAAATCCAATCAGATTGCCCGTGCAGCATCTTTACATGTTGCCGAAGCACCGGGTACTTCCGGTTACAATCCTTTGTTTTTGTACGGTGGCACTGGGCTTGGTAAAACCCATTTGATGCTGGCGGTCGGCAACAAAATTCGCCAGAACAATCCCAAAGCACGCGTGATTTATTTATCCTCCGAACGCTTTGTACAGGACATGATTACCGCATTACGTAATAACGCCATTGATCAATTCAAAGCGCATTACCGCAGTGCCGATGCGTTATTAATTGATGACATCCAGTTCTTTGCCAAAAAAGAACGCTCTCAGGAAGAGTTCTTTTATACCTTTAATAGTCTGCTGGAAGGCCAACGGCAAATCATTCTGACCTGTGACCGGTTTCCCAAAGAAGTCGAAAATCTGGATGAGCGTCTGCAATCTCGTCTGGGTTGGGGGTTAACCATCGCCATCGAGCCGCCAGAGCTTGAGACCCGCGTCGCGATACTGATCAAAAAAGCGCAACAAAATCTGATTACCTTACCGGATGATGTGGCCTTTTTTATTGCCAAACGTATTAAATCAAATGTCCGTGATTTGGAAGGTGCCTTGCAACGCGTCATGGCATTCTCGCGCTTTACCAACCAGCCGCTGTCGATTGATATGGCTCAGGATGCATTAAAAGATCTGCTGGCTTTGCACCAAAAACTGGTCACACTGGAAAGTATTCAGAAAACTGTTGCAGAATACTTCAAAATACGGGTATCGGACTTACTGGCAAAAAAACGCACGCGTTCGGTCGCCCGTCCACGACAAATAGCAATGGCGCTGGCAAAAGAGCTCACCAGTCATAGCTTGCCGGAAATCGGTGAAGCGTTTGGTGGACGAGATCACACCACTGTTCTGCATGCTTGTCGTAAAGTGGTGGAACTGAAAGAAACTGATAGCCGCATCGCGGAAGATTACCGTAATTTACTTCGTACTTTATCCAGCTAGCTGAGAGAGACATCATGCAATTTACTGTGAGCCAAGACATTATTGCCCGTCCCTTACAACTGGTGTGCAGCATCGTTGAACGGCGCTCCACCCTGCCTATTTTGTCTAATATTCTGTTACGTTGCCGTGATCAGCAATTAACCATGACCAGTACCGATATGGAACTGGAAATGATTGC
>Ga0207883_1000135_pt1 | contig 36865 bp, 38 predicted proteins | sample MalvirmetaMSP109_FD_184229 | JGI IMG/M metagenome (GOLD analysis project Ga0207883, IMG submission 184229) | Marine viral communities from the Deep Pacific Ocean - MSP-109 (SPAdes) | ecosystem: Environmental > Aquatic > Marine > Oceanic | place: Pacific Ocean | collected 2011-05-21 | reverse complement strand
GACTGGCACCAGCGAATGCGGCAAGGTGATGTAGCAGGTTCTGGCAGATCAGCAGCTCGATGGCTAGCAGCCAGGCGACGACCCGCAAGCGGAGGCGATTGGACTCGGCTTTGAATAATGGGCTATGCCGCTTTTTGCATAGCCAATCGCTGAGCCAGGGCCACAGGAGGGCCAGCAGCGCGATCAGGCCAAGGCGCACTGCCCCCAGCAGCGGTTTGGCCTCGCTGACGCGCTGCGCAACGACCGCCAGGGAGCTCAGGACCACCGCCTGCCAGAGCAGCATGCCGATGCCCAGGGCGCCGAGGAACGCCACTAGAGAACAGCCCACCAGCCAGGAGCGGCGTCGGTGTTGCGGGTTACTGGACACGGCCATGACTCAAGGGTCTTGGATCACGGGGGGCTACCTGCGGAACATCCAGGGCGGACTGGCGGCGGGCCGCGGCGCGCTGCAGGAGCACGGTGACGGTATCGGATACCACCTCCCGGCGCACACGGGTTTCAAAGAGCAGGCTCTCAATCTCCTTGTCGAGTTCGGCGATGGCGGTATCCGCGTGCTCACGCGCGACCTCGGTGGCATAGACCTCGGGGACCTGACGGCCGGAATGCAGCAGGCGGCGGGCGTAGAGCGCCTTTTCCACCGTGCGGGCGGTGCTGATCTCGGCCACCAGACGGCTGGTGATCAGGGCCTGTTCGGTGGCGGGCATCTCGCGGATGGCCTCGATGACCTGGCGGGTGACGGCGACCCCGGGGGCGGTGACGTCGTTGAGGTTGGTTCTTGTGAGGGGGATATCCCCCGCCACCAGCGCCTGCAGGTCGACTGTCACCTCGGCCGATTCCCGGTACAGCGTGGGCAGCAGGCCGGTACCGGGAATACTGTCCTTACGGCAGGTATCGCAGGTGGTCACGATGTTCTCCCCCACCACCGCGACCACCCAGTCACGGGCCTGGGCGGGCGAGGCCCAGATTTCCGACAGGCGGGTGGCATCGCCGGCGGGCACCGGGGCGGTCTCGGTGATGGGCCGGTTCAGGTTGATGTTGTACCCAGCCTGCACCAGATCCCCGGTAAAGCGCAGTACCGGCTGACCAGACCCACCAGCCTGGCCCCCAATCCAGGGAACGCCATTGTCCCCATTGGCGGATTCCACGGCCTCCTTGGCGCTGACCGCATCATTGGAGCCAATGCCCATCTGCACTTTCCAGTCGTTGCCCTTGGAAAGCGTGATCAGGTCCGCATAGGGATTCTTGCCCTTCGCGATCTCCGCCTCCATCTGCTCGCAGGATTTGGTGGCCAGTTTCATGGTCTCTTCGGCTTTCAACAGGGCATTCTGGAACAGGTCGTAGAGGCCGGGGTTGGCCCGTTGCAGGATCAGGGCGGGCAGTGCGGCGATGGCGGAGGATGCTGCGGCGGTCATCGCGTTCATCATGTCATCCACACCGGATTTGATGTTGTTCAGGGTGTGGGTGACGGCCAGCAGGGGATCGAATTTGGCACAGCTGTAGCCTAGGCCCAGCTGGGCCGAGCCGCCCAGGGTGACCGAGGTCACCAGCGGGTTGGGCGGCGGTGACACGGGCTGGGCACCGCCGATCTCGTAGTACCAGAAGCTGTCTTCGGTAGGGCCCTCCGCGGCATTTAGGGCGGGCGACGCCAGCAGCGGCAGCAGCGGCAGCAGGAGCAGTCCGGCGATGGCCCACTGTGTTGTCCTGGGATAGGGCCGTTGCATCAGGGGTACCCCGTCCAGTTGATATCGGTAATGAAGACCTGTCCCTCGCGCTGGCAGCACTGGTAGGGGCGCCACAGGGTCCATGCGTAATCACCATCGGGATCAACACGGCCACCGCCCCAGCCGACGGCACTGAAGAGATCATTGGTGCCGAACACCGCGCAGCTGTTTTCGGCGCGCGGCGCCAGCATCTGCCAGGTGCCGGTGCGGGCATTGCCTTCCACCAGCGGACCCGGGGGCCAGACCTGCATGTCTATGGTGTAGGGGCCCTGCAGGGGCAGATACACGTGCGGCTGGCCGGTGCGGGTGACGATATCGCCCGCGCGCTGGGCATTGAGCGCCGCGCCCTTGGGTTCTTCAGACTGGGTGGTCCAGCCGGTGCGCGGATAAAGGCCGCCCCAGGTCTGCAGGGGCCAGTGGCCCACCTCGCGCAGGCCCGGGATCAGACTGGCGGGATAGAGCATTTCCGGGACCTCCAGCCGCCAGGCCAGGGCATTCACCCCCGACTGAAGGTACGGCACAAAGGGCGTGGCCTGGGAGGGACAGACCAGTCCACCCGCCCCGCCCGCATCCGGCAGCAGGGTCAGGGGATGGCCGATCGCATCGGTCTCCCTAAACAACAGGTTGCGGTGATCCAGACGGTTGTGGGTGCCCTCCGTGCGGTTACCCGCGCTGTCGACGGGGACGGGTAGCAGGTGCCCGAGAAGCCCCTGGGCGGCGGCGCGCTGGGCGGCACCGAGGGTGGCGCGGATCTCAAGCCAAGGATTGCCCCCCAATTGATTGTAGGCACTGACGACCAGATCCGGATTGTAGTGTCCCACCTTGAGTGAGGAGTTGACGGTGCAACCTAAAAGATCGCATTCCAGCCAGAAGCAGAGGCCCACCGGGCGCCACTGCATGCACGCGAATGCCGCATTACTGGTCTGCGCGACGATCCCGGCGGTGGACAGTGCCGCCGCCTGGCTGCCCTGCGGCCAGTGCAGGGTCAGCAGGAGTGTGGAGAGCAAGATCCCAGCCCTCACAGCTCGGCCTCCCCGCGCCAGCGCTGATATTGACGGACGGCCTCTGTCGGGTCGGTCAGCCCGTACAGGACCGCCTCGCCATTGATCACCATCACCGGGTAGCGCGCCAGTCCGTAGCGCTGGGCAGCCAACAACCCCGTGGCGGTCGCACGCAGGTCCGCCTGCTGGCGTTCAGTCAGCGCAGCGAGTCGTGTTGCCGCCATCGCCTTCGCCGCCGCTTTCTCGTGGGGCAGCTGGTAGGACAGGGTGGCGTTCAGGCGCGCGAGACCGTCCAGGTCATAGACGGTCAGCTGGATGTCCTGCCCCGTAGCGTTGACATGCGTGGGAGGCGGATGCGGGGCGGTGGTGAACAGCTCCACCTGATAGCGCGGTTCCGCAACACTGAACGGAGACGTCAGCAGGGTTGTCAGCCATGCCACCAGTCCGACGATGGGCCTGTGCCGGACGTGGCTGCGCGGTTGGGTTGGCGCAGTGTAACTCAGCCTAGCCACGACGGCGGCCCTCCAACCGCTCAGCCACGATGTGGGCGGCCTCCAGTTCGGAGCAGCCCTGCTCGCGCATGATCTGGGCCCGTTCGGCTTTCTCGTGTTTTTCAGTCATGGCGAGTGCCAGGGACAGGGGTGGGGGGACGTTCCTAAAAAGTCCCTCCAGCTGGTCGGACAGGACCACGCCCTCGACATATTTGCCCGGTTCCTTGCGGGCCGATAGCAGCAGGCTGCGCTGTTCGGCGGTCAGATCCCGGAAGCGGGCGATCTGCTCCACCTCCTCCTTGGGCATGACCAGACACAGCCACCACTCCATCATGTTGAGCATGCGCCGGGAGGCGTCCGGGAAATCCTCCAGGTTCTGGGTGGCGATCCAGAACCAGGCCCCGAGCTTGCGCCACATCTTGGTGATTTTTACGACGTAGCGGGCCAGCAGCGGGTTGGTCGTGATGATGTGGCCCTCATCCGTCACCACCAGGGTCGGGCGGCCGTCGCTCTGGTGGCGCTCCACCAGCTGGTTGATGTGGCTCATCATCGCCGTGTAGGCCACGGTCAACTGATCCTCATAGCCTTCCCGGGCCAGCAGGCCCATCTCCACCAGCGTGACATCCACGTCGGGCCAGGGTGAGCCCGGCCGGTCAAAGAAGTCGCCCGCGAGCCCCGAGCAAAACAGCGCCATGCCGTCGGCCATTTCCGTGGCACGGTGGCGCCGGTGATCCGGCAAGGTGGGTTCCTGACCCTGGGCGTTCAGCGCCGCGACCACATCGCGGGTGAGGACCTGGTCCCCCTTGCGCTCGGCCACGGTTTTCGCGGCCAGCAGGATCGCGTTGCGGATCAGCAGGCGATCGGCGCGGGTCATGCGGGCATCCTCGCGCTCGTCACCGCCGGTGATCATGATGCGCGCGGCAATTTCCATTTCCCCTAAAACATCGCGGCCGGGGGCCTCCCCGCCCTCCTCCTCATCCTCGGTGTCGGGGAACTGATCGGGATCCGTCGCCAGCCGGACCCGGCGATCCCGGTCCAGCAGCTTCAGGGCATCGGCGAAGGGCGGCAGACTGACATCGGAGCCGGGGTTCAGGGTGACCTGGTTGACGCTGATGCCGTGGTTTTTAAAGTGCTGCCCCAGCAGGTTAAAGGAGCCGCCCGCCTCGATGATGAACATGCGGGGCCGGTGCACCGCCATCATCTGCTGCAGCAGGTACACCAGCAGCGCCGACTTGCCCGCCCCGGTGGGACCCAGAATAAGCATGTGGGCATTCTTCTTGCGGTCATCCGGGTGCAGGGGATCAAACACCAGGGGCTCCGCGCCCCGATTGAAAAACACCAGGCCGGGATGGCCGGTACCCCGGGAGCGTCCGTAGACGGGCAACAGGTTGGCAATGTGCTTTGAAAACACCAGCCGCGAGCGCCGGCTTTTGCGGTCGAACGCAGGGTCATAAGCCATGGGCAGATTACGCAGGTAGCTGTCCAGCCCCAACAGATCGCCCTCACGGCCAATCGGCTGCAGGCCGTTGGCGAGCAGCAACGCGTGCAGCTGGTTGACCTGTTCCTGCAGTTGCGCCGGGGTATTACCGCGGACATAGAAGGCCATGCCCAAGGGATAGAGTTTGTTGCCAGCCGCCATTTCCCGCTCCACCCGGCCCGCATCCTCCCGGGTCAGTGCCGCTTCGGCGGAATCCCCGACCGCGGCGCGCTTGACCAGGGCCACGTGATTGCGGGTGGCGTCCTGGGGTTTGGCGGTCAAGTTCAGCACCATCACCGTGTGTTCTGGCAGCCGGTCAAAGACGGAAAACAGGTGATCGCCGGCGGCACGCTCGGCGGTCATGTGGCCGATCTCCGGTGCCCGGCGCAGGCCCTGAATGCTGACCACCGTATGGGGCAGCCCATCGAACCACCAGGTGGCGGAGGCCGCATCCGAGTACGGCAGGGACAGGGTCAGGCTTTCCGCAAAGTCATGGCCGTAGGGCAGCTCTGCGTCCGCGTTGGCATCGCCGAGGCTGCGCAACAGTGCGCCGGTGGCATCAGTAGACCCCTCGCCGGGGTTGAACCAGGGCAGCAGCCAGCGATACAGGTCCACACCCGAAGACCGCCGGGTACTGATGCCCGCCGCGGCCAGCGTCGCGGTGAGCTGCGTGGCCACCTGGTTGAGTTCCGCCTCGGCTTCATAGGGGTTGGCGGGGCGATGGCGTGCTGTCAGACGTCGATACAGCACCGCCCGTACCCGTCGTATCTGGCCCCGCCAGGGACTCCCGGTAAGCGCGGTATCGACAAACAGTCCGCCCGGCGCGCAGAGACGGGTGCAGTGGTTCTGCATGAGTGTCTGATAGAAGCGTGTGTAGGTGTGCTCGCGGAGGGGCGCAGCCGGGTAGTACTGCAGCGCCTGGGCCAGGCTATCGAGGCTGGGCTCATCCTGGACGTAGAGCTGCAACACCCAGGGCGCATCGTCGAGTTCCGGCAGCGCCTCGCTGAGCGCGGTCTGGATCGCATCGCGCAGGGCTACCATGAACGGACCGGTGCGAGCTTCCGTGCCGACCGGAGTCAGCTCGAACAGGGCGCCGACGCTGACCCCGTCTTCCAGTAGAAAACACTGGCTGTCCGGCAGGTATTCCACCCAGGGTAAAAAGGGCGTGAAGGACGGGGGTCGCGCATAGAGTGCCTGCACGTCGCGCTGCGTCAGTGGCGCCTCCCGGGTCGGCCGCTCATCCTGTGCCGAAGTGGCTGGCGGGGACGGGGCCGCGCTCATGGGGTGTCCACCGCGTGCTCACCCGGCAGGGCGTACTCGGGTCGCTCGTAGAGGGGAAACACGGTGCTGTAGCCCGGCACCGGGACCCGGTGCGTGCCCGCCAGGTGCGGAAAGATGTACATCATCAGGGTCGGGTTGGGCACCCGCATAAAGCGGGCGCTCAGGCCCTCGTAGTCGGTGCGGGCGGCGACGCCGTGGTCGGCGACATGGTGTCCCGGCGCGCGCAGGGACGTTGCTGCTGGACGGCGCCGCAGGTCCTCCCCCTCGGCAATCTGGACATGGGCGTCATAGATCTCGCGCATGTTGGGGCCCTCCTGGGGCAGGATGGTGTCCTTGCTGCCGGCACAGCCGACGAGCAGCAGGCTAATCGAGAGTGTGCGGAGCATTGCTGGAAGTCGGGGATGCATGGCTCAGTTTCCTGCCCTGGGGTTCGAAGTCGATGGGAATGGCGCGGTCCACGTGGATCGCCACTGAGATACCGGCGGGGACAAACACGGCATCAAAACTCTGGGACTGGCGTTCGAGCAGCCACTGCGCCAGTTCCTCACCGCCCCCGGCAATGGTTTTACCCAGCACATAGGCGCCGACATCGCCGGTGACCCCCCCGGTGATGCCACCGGCACTGGTGATCACCGAGGTGCTTTCGGCGGCGGCGGCCGCATCGGCCGCGGCCTGTACCGCCTGCACGCCGATGCGCTGGGCCAGAAAGGCGCTGGCGTTGCTCTTGCGGGTGCCGCTGATGCAGGGAATCCCCTGCGCATCGGAGATCCAGCCCAGGGGCTCATCACGACCACCCCGGCCCTGGCCGTCGTCGCTGGCGACGGTGCGGATGGTGCCGTCATCAAAGACGAAGGTGACCGCCTCCAGACGGCCGGACACACAGGACAGGGTCCAGTCACCGACGGCGGTGCCACTCCAGATCATGCCCTGCACGCCGGGGACCGTGAGCCCGTTGGCGGCCAGGTTGTCGGCACCGGTGATGATCTTGAACGGCATGGGATCCTGCACCTGCCCGCGCAGGGGAATGCGCCCCACCAGCGCGGTCATGGCGGTCGATCCCATCAGGGTGGCGTTGCGGGGCACGGTAAACACCGGCCCGTCCTGGCGGGTCTCTACCGTGTCCCGGGCATCTGAGACTAGCTCAGCGCCGCGGCGACGGGCATCCCCCAAATAGCCGCTCGCCGCCTGGCGCGGACCGGCCAGTGCACTGGAGGCTGAGGGCTCCACGTCGGCATCCAGCGGCGCGATCCAGACGAGGGCGGAAGCCTCCGCCCGAGTGCTTCCGGCTCCCTCCCAGCCCTCCAGTCCGAGACCGACCGGAATTGCCTGCTCCGGCTGTGCGTTCTGCACTTCGCTCAGCGAGGCGGCCAGCGTGTCAACCCGCTGGGTAAGTGATTGTAAAACCCCCGAATCCCGGCGGGCCTGATTCTCCGCGTCCTGTTCCTGGCTGCGCAGCTCCCGGCGCAGGCGGGTGGCCACGTTCTCCTCGATCTGGCTGCGGTTGTTGATCAGGGTCTGGTTTTCCTTGCGCAGTACTGCATTGTCCTGGCGCAGCGCCGTGACGGCGGTGGTCATCGCCGCCACATTGGCGGTCAGGGTTTTGATGGTATCCGCCGGGGTGTCCGCATCCGGGGCGGGTGGGGTCGGCACGCCGGTCAGCAGTAGCCCGTTTTCACTGTCACCGGAACAGGTTTTGACGGTCACCACCATCAGGACCAGCAGCACCAGTGTGGCGAGGATGGGTAACAAGCGGTTGGAGACGGCATGGGGCATGAGTGGATTCCCCTAAAACGCGTGGCTGAGGGGACGGTCGGAGATCAGGTAGACCACCGTGTGGTCGGCCTCATCGCCTGCGGGCAACAGCCGGTGGTGCTGAAAGGTGGCCGCGAGCCACGCACCGCGCAGAGCGTGTGCCTGTAACTCCTGGGCCTCGTGGCTGGTATTGCTGAGTTGTACCGCCGTCACGAACCGGTGCCCGCTGCGCCAGCTGGCCAAGGGAGTCGAAACAATGGCACCGCCGCGAACCAGCGGCACCGGTCCATCGGGCACGGGCACACGGACCACACCCGCTAAAGGCGTCTGCAGGCGCTGGGGCGCATACAGCTGCTGGGCCGCAAAGCGGGTCAGGCTGACGTAACCGTGGGTCGCAGGACCGGCGGGTGCCTGGTCGCTGGTGTCAGTGGACGGTTGCCGTGGCAGGGTGATTTCCATTGGCGCGACACTGCCGCCCTCCGGGGACGCGGCCACATCGAAGAGATAGACCTGGCCGTCATCCAACGCCCGCACCAGGATCCGGGTCGCGGGAAAGGGCTGCTGAGCCAGCCAGTACACGGTACCCGCACTGCTCTGAATGCGCAGGCTTCCCTGCAGGGAGGCCGGTAGACCAACGCTCACCGGACCCGGAAAATGAACCATACGCTCTTGGCCGACACCGAGATCCAGCGGAATGGGGCTTTTACGCCAGACAATCCGCTCGGTGGGTTCCAGCGCGGCGGATGCCGTGGCACTGAACAGCAGCTGTGCGAACAGCCAGATTGCGGCGGTGACTATCACGGTGCGAGACGCGGATGACCCGCGCTGGTTATTGGGCTGCATGGGCACTGCCCTCTCCTAAAAGATCAGCCTCGGTGAGGCGGCGGGGGCCTTCGGCCCCAAATCCATCCAGGGCCAGGCCCCAGGGATTGGTCTCCGGGTCCACCGCGTAGCGGACAACCCGCAGCGGATAGCGGATCCGGGTACGTTTGACGGTCATGCCCTTGACGGATTCCAGCAGTTCAAGATCCAGCCAGACCTGCCAGGTCTGGGCATCCAGAATGTCCACCCGGTTCTCCGCATAGCCGAAACCAGGAATCCCTTGCAGCGCCCGCACCCGGTAAGCCAGCTCCCCGCGACGGCCCTTCTCTTCCAGATTGGCCAGCAGTTCGGCGCGGTAGCGGGGCGTGACATAGGGAGCGATGCGGAAGATGGCGTGGCCGTAATCCCGGCTACCGTCCTCGGGCCAGCGATTGAGCTGCTGATAAATGTAGAACGCAAACGCATAGACTGAGGCGGCGGGTACCGCCGTGTGGTGCTGCACGGCACCGGAGCGCAGATCCGGCGGGATGTGCACGGTAAGGTGGTCAGGTGCCCGGCTCCAGCCATAGCAGAGGGCTGCGATCACCGCCATCTGCAGACCGATGACCAGCCACAGGGAGCGCAGGTGAGCCTGGGCATTATCAATGGCGAAGCGGTAGCGTGACATGCCCTCTCCTGCCGATATCCCAGGTGCCGCTGCGGCTGATGAACGGTGCGCGTTTCAGGCCTTTGTGATCCAGCCACAGCGCGCAGCGTTGCTGGTAGTAGCCGTCGGGGCGGTTGCGTTTGAAGCGCTGAAAGAGACTGGCGGTTCCGAGCACGGTGGCGACAATGCCGATACCGGCAAAACCGAAGCCCATTGTCACCGCCCCGCCCAGCCACGCGAGCAGCAGGCTGAGCGGCAGCCAGACCGCGGCGGCCAGGGCGACGATGAGCCCCAGCTCGCTGGCGGAGCACCCCCGAAATATCACCGGCTCCGCATTGAGCCGGTCCGCGAGGATGTCCTGGCTGTCCACCTCTCCCACTCAGATCACCCCAGCCGCTTCGGTGAGCAGGTAGCTGGCAAAGATCAGCACGATGGCACCGACAATCCCCAGCACGCCCACCTCGGCCCATTCGGCCTTGCCCTGGCGGGCTTCATTGAACTTGGCGAAGGCCAGGTAGGCGACCCAAAGAAAGCCGAGAACGGCAATCGCCAGACCAAGGACCAGGCCGCCATCCTTGATATAGCCTTCGATCAGGCCGATCCAGTCGCCGGCGGCGGGCGCGGTGCTGGGAGCCACCGGGGTCGGCAGGACCGCCCAGGCGGCTGGATGAGATAGCGAAGCTGCGGCCGCGAAGACAGCAATTCGAGATGGGTAACGAGGTGTGGTCATGGTGCGTTCTCCGAATGAGCGCAACAGTGCGCGGGTACAGTGTTCAGTGGTGAGAAACGAATGAGCGTGAAAGGACATCGGCAGGGTCAGCTCAGGTAGAAGCCGAGGACCAGCAACACGATGCTCGCGCGCAAGGTCGCCCAGAGCAGGTCGAACAGGCTGGCCTGGCCGTCCTGCCAGGCCCGAAAGCTGCCGACGGTGACCCAGATCACCCAGACAAACGCGAGGATCAACACCACGCTGGCGATGGCGAGCAGCAGACCGGCCGGTGTCGCGCCGGATCCCGCCTCGAATGCCGCTGTCTGTGCCGGCGTCATAGATCACTGCCGATAATCGCCGCGGAGCGGCGGCACTGGGCGCGGTGCATTGCGCGGGGCATCAAGGTGGGCCTGGATGCCTCCACGTATACGCTCCAGATCCTGGCGCAGCCAGTCGTACTGAAAATGGATACGGGCGTCAGGGTCCGCCTCCGCCTCGCTGCTAGTGATCAGGGGTTCGAGGAGAGCGATCTCGTGGAGCAGACGCGCGAGCATGGCCCGCTCCGCGTCGACATCGGCCAGCGAGACCGGTGCGATGAAGGCCAGTGCCAGCAGTATGGCAGCGGTGAGTCGGTGTCCTGTCATGAGCATGTCGTCCCGCACAGTGTTGTGTGAGAGAGATAGTGACCATGCGTGGTTCGTGTCGCCACGAACAACCCGGTCCAGGGGTGGTGGGGTTTAAGTTAGAATTCCATCCTAAATCTGTACCTAACTGAGAATTCAGGAGATTGAGTCTTCGAGGAACGCATAGCAACTGGCTCCTGTTCATGCATCGCAATGTTGGGCATCATTGTCCGCTATACTTCGTCAACCTGATCAGCATCACCCCTACAGAACCCAGCACTACATCTTGAGGTTAATTACCCGCTTATCGTGTGCTACGAAGGGACGAGAAATGTCAGTTCAAATGCCAATGTGCGAACGGATGGTACATATAAGTGGAGGCATGCTTGTTGTCAGTGAAATTGGAACTACAACGGCAAGGTTTTGGCCTCGCACCGTGCACGGTAAGGAGATGGAAATTAACTTTCTGGAGTACCAAAACCTGTACTCAGCGATTGAATCTCTCGGATTCAGAATCATCGGCATTGATTTCATCAAACACGAAATTGAGGCGACAGGTGGAGCCCCTCCAGAATGGCGGTCCTACACTCCTGTAGCTGGGAAAAGATCGGTGAACGCCAGCTCCAGGCAACTTTGGTCCCAACTCGCAACCGCATCATTTTTGGCCAAGAGCGGGTTGAGTTATGACTTATGTCTTCGGATTAAGTATCAACTTGATTCATTGGCCCAACGGCTAAAGGACCTTTCGGTGGCCTATCAACAGCAGCTATACGCTCACTGTTTGAAAGGAAAGCACACCTCTGGAAGACGATTCCAGGATGGATTCACAGACATCACCTACCAGAAGTTTCATTCGTTCCTGTTTGACGCTTGTATTCTGAGGGATTATTTATGCGAATACGTATATCTTTACTCCGATAATGGAAAACTGATCGAAGTCGGGGCAGCTGTCACTACTGCATCTAAACTACTGAAAATTCTCCGACATCGGAAAGATCTCTCGGAGTTGGAGGTAAACCTAGTAACCCAGATGGAAGATGGCGGCTGGATAAAAGAACTAGGAGCATATCGCGATTTGGTCATGCACTCTGCACCTATTAATATTGCCAACCAAAATTCGTGGTGTATTGCCGAAGACAAGGAAGCCCCCCACGGGGAAATATTTCCATCAATCAAAGTTCCAATACCTAGCGATCCTGCGAGGCTTAAGAGCAAGCGAAGTATGAGAGACAACTTTGACCAATATTTGGCTGAACTGGCGATGATAGAGCGCGCTTCTTTCGAAGACGAAGGAGCGCACGACTGCCTAGATTATGCCGCCCTCACTACTACCAACCTTTCGTCGATTTCATTTGAAATTGCAAAGTTATCACCCTACAACCCGATGATGACTAAATACACTCAAAACAGCGGTGAAGAGGTAGCGAAAGTTGATTACATCGAGATGAATTTTCCAGCGTGAATATCTCAGGCATGCCGAATCGAAGGAACGGTAGACGAGCCCTTGTCTACTTTTGATGATATCGGGATGATAATTCCTTTTGCGCTATACTGCTCGTGTGTAGCGACACTTCGGGAAGCTGGAACAACCTAGAAATTGCTTCCCTACATGTGCACCCTTCTTGGCTGTTCTGGTTACCAGGTCGTTTCCGCAGAGGGCGCACTTCAATGCGCTGGAGGTTCGCGTTTCAGGTAGCCCTAGCGCCAGGTCACGAGAGCCACTTTCGTCTTTGGTTTTGCCTAAAATCGTCCTCACATCCCGCACTAGATTGGCCAGTTTGGGGCCATCCACCAACTCAATTGGCTTGCCCTCCGAGAATCGCTTGGCGTCGCTGGTAAATGAGCCTGAGGTTACGATGGAGACGGAGTTTGCCCCCTCGGCAATCATTACTCCGTACATTTCGCGGACGGTTGGAACGCCTATCTTGCGTGCTTTCCACTGTTTGCATTGTACGATGTGCGATTCGCCGTCTTTTTCCATCCATATGTCCACGCCACCATCAGGGCCCTGAGTAGAGTTTTCGCGAACTGTGAAACCCTTTCTGTAGTAGGCCTCCGCAACCAGTTCCTCAAACTGCTTCCACGGCAACGAGCGGATACTGGCAAGACCTGTTTGGTTGTCTAGCTGGGCCCGTTTTCTTCGACCGTTGAGATAGGCAAAAGGCGCCGGAATCAGAAGAATTATGGCGAAAAACCATGCAAGACGCGGGAGTGCGCTCTTTAGTGCTGAAAAAAACGGATGATCTAACGGCATAGTTGCCGGCAACACTGTGCCAAGACAAAAGTAGGCTGTCACAGCTGCTAGGGGGCTCCACCACCATGGGGCCACCAGCAACAGATCTATCATCTCCCCAAGCAATCCCTTGTTACGACGAGTCATTTTATTCTGCGGCCAGTTTTAGTGGGGCGATGAATATTATCTTCTGCTACGACACGAGCGCCAAGGACTGATCATGGTTTCCTGGATAGAGCCGGAAAGCCGCGCAAGACCGGCACCCATTCTCAACAGCGCTACCCCTTCCATGCATACACACATTGTGCATTGATAAATAGGCGCGCTACTGCCCAAGGGTAGCGCATAGTTGTGCGAGTTGGAAAAAGCTTTCGCACATCCAATCCTTCCCAGGCATCATGCAACGGCATGCCCACAGCGAGAATCAGATGGTGCTGTCTTGGCTTTTACTACAGGTATTTTTTGAAGGAACTCGCGGTGATGGCGATGCTGATGGCAAATAGCGTGGCGAAGGGCAGGATGACCCAGCTTGGGTGAAGACTGAACGGCAGCGCGAGGTAGATGACCCATGCCGTGACCAGCAGCGGTAGCGCCGAGCGCTTGGACCAGTGGTAGACAAAGGAGCTCTCGCGCCCTCCGCCCCAACGGCGTAGGTCACGGCGCACCAGGCCGTCCACCATCGCCGTCACACCAAACAGCAGGAATACGGGTGTAGCGAGCAGTAAAATCGCCAGACGGAGCGCGAAGACCTGGGTGATCTGCAGGGCCGCCAGGATGAACTGGGCAACCGGCTGGTACAGCCGGTGCAGCCGCACCCGCAGGCCGCTCTCCCCCACCGCTGGTGGCGTGCCCAGCCAGCTGAGGACATCCACCAGCCGGGTCCATTCAAAGAGCACGACATAAGCCTTGTCTGCCACCGTCTGGGCAAAACGCGCCGGATCGCTACTCACCAGACTGCGACGGAAGTCCATCTGCAGATAGCCCGCCTCCGCGGCCAGCATCTCCCGACTGTGCCGCAGCCCCTGATCCGGCCACCAGAAAAGCATCCCCAGCCATTCCAGCACAATGGAAAACAGCAGTGCGAACAGCAACCAGTACAGGGCCTGACTCAGGCGACCAAGGAGTCGTGTCAGAGTGCCCTGCTGTCCATTCTGCGCAGGGCGAGTACCGATGCGCTCAGCCATGATTCTGAGTATCGTGTCGGGCCGGACTATCGGTGTCGGCGACTGGGTGCCACCAGCGCTCTGCAGTCCGGTACCAGTGCTCATTGGTCACATAGCGGCGCTGCATGTCCGCCGCCATGGCCGCCAAGCTCGGCGGCATGGTGGCATCCGCGCGGTCATCGGGCAGTGGCATACGCAGTTTCCACAGGCGCCCTCCCTCCAACAGGGCGAAGGCCTGGCCCTTGGGCAGGCGCACCAGATCCGCCGGGGTCAGCATCGGCACTTCCGATACACTGATGCGGTCTTCATTGCGGGATTTGAAATCCACACCCGAGGTTGGATCGGAGGAGTCATCCACGCCCGACACACTCATCAGCGTGAACACCTCGACCCTCGGTAGCTGGTCGGTCAGCATCTCGGCGGTGGCCAGTTCCTTTACCCGCAGCATGATCAGGGTATTGAAGTTCCCCGCCACCTGGCCCGCCTTGGCGCGATTGCCGATGCGCGCCTCGACATCCGACCAGGTCTGGGTATAGGCCGTGACCTGAAAGCCGGCACCGCCCGCCTTGTTGAGCAGTGGGACGAACTCATCCCCGATCAGTTCGTTGAACTCATCGGCGTGCAGGGAGATGGTGGGTACACTCCCCGCCTCCGCGCCCGGGACCCCGTGCTTGTAGATGTGCCCCGCCACCGACACCAGGTCCGCGAACATCGCGTTGCCCACCGCACTGGCGACGGTGGTGTCGGTCAGCGCATCCAACCCGACGTAGACGATACCCTTGCGCTGGATGACGTTCAGCCACTCGAAAATTGGCCGGGGATCCTGTTCGTCGAGGTAATCCGGGGAGATCAGCGCCGCGATCGAGCCGGTGGTGAGTTTTTCCATCAGAGGGCCGACCGAGCTCACGATCTTGTCGAAGTAGGTCTTGTCGTACTTGAAGGCCGACACCAGCCCTTCCAGCACCGGATCATAGAGGTCCTGTGCCTGCAGGTAACGCATCAAGGCGATGGCCTGACGGTCCCTGCCCCGCAGTGCCGCCGCGAGGTTGCGCTCACTGATCTTTGAGGCCAGATCGTCCACCGCCTCGGTCCAGTCCTCGGGGCCATGGGTGGCCAGGTAATGACGGGCATACTCGATAAAGAGCGGTTCAATGTCATTGATATAGCGGCGGATCTGCTGGTAGTCCGGACGCCGCTGCAGCGCCACGAGCGCCCGGGCGACGATGTTGACGAAGCGCCAGGCGAATTCCTTGAACGCGGCGGAGTTGCCCTCGCTGGGCAGCTGGTTGGCGATACGGGTGGCCACCTCCGTGATCCTGGAAAAACTCCCAATGGCGTTATAGCGGGCGGAGATCTCCGGAAAGCCCAGATGGAACAGGTAGAAGGCGTCGGCACGTCCGGTCCGTTGCGCCTCGGCGTAGATGCGTCGCAGCAGGTCTGCATCACCCTTGGGATCGAACACGATCACCACATCACCCCGGTGGATGTCCTGGCTAACAAGCAGTTCCGCCAGGCGCGTCTTGCCGACCCGGGTGGTCCCCAGCACAAGCACGTGCCCGACCCGCTCACTGAGATCCATCCAGGCATCTTCCTCGTCAGGCTCCACCGCATGGAGGGCCGGCATGCCCCCCACCGGCGGCTGCGGTTTTAGCGGATTCCACCAGCGCGGCTGGCGTAGAGTCCAGGCGAGAGCCTTCAGTCCGGGTGTCGATTCCCACTGCACCTCCCTGCGTCGCGCCCAGCGGTAGAGCGCGCCGGGCTGCACGTAGTGCTGGACTTCGGGACGCAGGGTGTCGCGCAGGCGCTGGGTATGGCGCTGGGTCCAACGAAAACCGCGCCCGAGGAACAGCTTGTGCCGACTGACGGGAATACGCTCCGCCCGCAGCCGGTAACTCGGCAGCCGGCGCATGTTGCGCTGGTAGCGCAGGACCCGCCAGGCCTGCCGTGCGCGCGCTGCGGCCAGCAGAAACAGCACGCTGGCGGCCAGCGTGGCAATGCCCGGCGGCATCATCAGGGCCCAGGGTGCCAGCAGGGCAACACTGCCCGTCGCCGTCGCCACCAGCGCTGACCAGAGTTCCACTGGGGGCCGCAGGAGCGCCTCCACGGGACGGACGCTCATTGCTCAATGCCGCGTCTGGAGATCAGGACCGGGATATGGGTCAGCGCCAGGGCTTCAATAAGATCAATGGCGGCGGCAGGCAGGAGTGGCAGGCCCGCGGCAATCGAGGCCATCGTTTCCAGATCGTCCTGCGTCTCAGCCTGGACCAGAAGCCCTACCGCCCCCAGCGACAGCAACAGGGACCGGTGTTGCCGCAGCCAGGTCTGCGACCGGGGATCGGCGCCGACCAGAAACACCGGGCGGGTGAGCGTATTTTGGTAGAGCTCCGGCAGTGGTCGCAGGGGAACCGGGCCCGGGGTCAAGCGGGGCGACCGAAGGGGCAGCAGCCGGACGGGGTCGGCGGCACCCAGATCATTCATTGCAGGCGGCACCGGGGGCGCGTCCAGAGTTGTCAGCACGCCCAGTAACGGGGCCAGCGGGTAGGTCCGACCCCCGTCCTGCAGAACGACCAGCTCCGCCCGTACACCCAACGGTACCAGGACCGTCAGGATACCGACGAAATGGAATAACCAATTGCGGCGCATTTCAGGGGTCCTGCGGCAGGGTGCGCCAATGCCGCTGCACTCGCGCCTGGTAGCGTCGGGCCAAATCTGCATGGTTGGGCGCATGGTAGCAGCCGGCGGCGGACCACCAGTCGGCGCGTTGTTCGTAGCACTGCGCTAAAATACCGGCTCCCACCCGCAGGTTGTGGTAGGGATCCAGCGCCCTGCGGATACCGCCCAGCACCCCATGATGGTAGTGCCAGTGAATCTGCATAAGGCCGACATCAACGGCGGTCTCGCCACTGTGCAACGTCGTCGCAAGGGCATTCGCTGCGGCGCGCTGGGACGGGTAATAGCGGCCTTGGCCGCGGATATTGAGGGTCCAGGGCCAGGGACGTAGACCCTCGGCTGCGTGCATTTTGTAGCCACTTTCCGTCAGCGCGATGGCGTAGAACAGCGCGGGCGGGATGCCGTGCTCCTGTGCCACCTGCCGGTAGCCAGGCGGCACCTCCTGCCCTTCGGGGCCCGATTTGGTGGGGGGTTCATCCGGTGCCGGCACGGCGACACCCACCATCACCAGTAGCGCCAGCGCCAATGTGAGGCGGAGAGACCTCACAGGGCCGATCCTGCCAGCGGGGTCAGCGTCTCACCGCGGCGGCGCAGCAGATAGGGCAGGTTCACCTCGCCGGGGACCATGCTGGCCAATGCCCCCGACTCGAAGTTGAGCGTGACCCTGCGCTGACGCACCCAGTGAGGGTCTACGCCCTGCGCCACCGCCCACTCACGGATTGCCGTCTCATCACCCGGCACGAGACCTGACAGATAAATATCCAGACCCGCAATGGTGTCCAAGCGGGCCAGCAGGCGCGCGAGCACCGTCTCACAGGGCGCGCACGCGGGTCGGACAAACAGCAGTACCCGATCCGCGCTGGTGAGAGGGGGCTGCCGGGGCTCCGTCACCGGCAGCCGCGTCCAGTCGATCAGGGGCTGCTCGCCCACCAAGCGGGCGATGGCTGCGTCATAGGCCTGCTGGAACGCCAGAATACGTTCGGCGTCTTCCAGCATCAGGGACGCCCAGCGCTCCGCGAAGTGGCGCCGCTCGGTCGCATCCCGCGCGTGTATGCCCAGGGCTTCAATCGGTGACAGGGTCGTGGGGCTGATGCTGCCGCGGATACCCTGCATCAGGAGGCGATAGCGCTGCCACTCCTGTGGGGTCAGTGCCCAGTGCTCGGCCTGTGCACGCTCCACGTCCGTCAGTTCAGTGCTGGCCTGTTCAGACGGGGTCAGGGTGCTCACGTCGTGTGCCGTGTCTGCTGCGGCAGTGACCGGGGTCAGAAGCAGGCTCGGCAGAAGCGCAAGGATGGACCGCCAGGACCCAGCCCTACATCTCATCGGGCACGCCCTTCCCCTGAGAGCCCTCGGCGTTCGCGGCGCGCTCAAGGCTGCTCAGGTCCCGAATGTGGGGAGACGGTGCCACACAGGGTCCCGGTACCGCGCCCCGCAGTAACGAGGGATCAGTCACCGGGGTTTCTGATTGACGCACCGGGGCCGCCGTGATGTCGGGATCCCCCTCCGTCAGCGTCAGCCCGGCCATCAGCAACACCATCACGAGCAGTACATCGACCATGGCTAGCGCACCTCCGTAAACGCCGGGCAGCGCTCGAAGGCCACCAGACGGTGTACGGGATCTTCCAGCAAGCGCCAGGCGGGACCGGCGAGCGTTTGCAGCGCAAGTCGCAGAGGCATGGGACCGAGGCTGCGGTGCGCATCCGGCAAGGGCAGCGGCATCAGGATATCCCGGCTGGCATCCATCTCCTCTGTGGTAGCGAGGCGATACCCCGAGCTGTGCAGCACGGTGGCCAGCGCATCACCGACGGTCACCACGTCCACCGGGAACATGATGCGATCGATACCGCCCAGCAGATCCTGTTGTGCCGCGGTCGGTGTTGCAGCCAGCACCGTGTAACGATCGACGACCAGCGTCTGGGCGCTCAGGTGTGTGCATTGAAGCAGCAGTAATGCGCCAAAGCCCGTCAGGGCGGCACGATAGCGTGGTAGGGAGATGATCAGAGACATGGTCGGCACCGGCGTGTTCGAGGATGATGCCGATGATCGCGAGTAAGGCCACGCTGCACTACCGGAAACCCGGTCAGCGCCTGGCGCCCTTAAAATAGATACACCCTCAGGACCTCAATGCGTTCATGACCGAGCTCGCGGCTGATCTGCTGCCGCACCTGTTGATCCTGCTGTCGTTCGGTCGGAGACAGGGTCGCGACTGACGGGCCACCCGCAGCGGGTGCCAGACGTCCGGTCAGGCTCTCGTAGCGTTCCTGGGCGTAGGCATGGCGCAGGCCGTGCATCCGGCTCAGCCCAGCGTTTGCGGTATGGCGCTCATAGACTCGAAGCTGTTGGCGATAATCGCGATCCAGGGGAATCAGGGATCCGCGTCCCGCGAGCTGGTGGGCGCGGGTGAGCAGTTCCCGTTGTGCGGGGGTCAGAATGGGAACTATCCGGGCCTTGCCCCCTTTGGTCCAGCTGGCTTTTAGCAACAGATGATCGCCGCGATCGGCGTAATGCGGTTGGAACTTAATGGCCTCTTCCCGGCGCAGGCCGAAGGCGCGCTGCAGCTCCAGGCTCATGCGCACGTGCGGGTCGCGCACCCGGTCCAGCGCCTCACTTCCCAGCTGTTGGGCTTTTGACACACCAGTGACCAGCTGCCGATCTGGAATGCCGTAGTGGTCATTACTCTGGGCAATCACACTGGGCTTGTTCACCTTCTCGGCCCACCAGCGCAAAGCCGACATGCGATTCTTGATGGTACCAATCGCCAATGCCTCAGCCCGCCAGCGGGCAACCAGCGCCTCAATGTGCTTCGGTTTTAGTGACTGGGCGCTCATCCTGCGATAGCCCAGTGCCTGCAGCTGGTCGGCGATCAGCGTCAGCGTGCGCTCCCGGTTGTGGCGGGTTGCGTAGCTGCCATCGTGGTTGCGCTGGCAGAGTTGTTTGAGTTGGTAGTTCAGGTTTTTCACGGTGTTTCCTGTATCGGTTAGTGTTTCTGATCAAGCGGGGGCGCTAACCCACCGCATCCGGATACCGGCAAGGATCACGGGACACCACTCCCTTACAACCTGAAAGCGCCTGTAAACAGGCTACACAACCGATCTCCTGGGGGAGATCGCTGTCGTGTACACACACGTGGCCCCAGGGGGCCGACTGATAACGGGTGTGACATAAACACCTCCTTTGAGTTAAGCGACGATCTGTCGCGATGTGGATGAAAACGTAGCCCGGAGACTCTGCAGGCAAGCCTGGAGAATGCCGGAAGCAACGAGGGGGGTTGATGGAAAGCACCGACCGAAGTCGATGGGGTGGAGAATGGACTGTCGACCCTAAGGTCGGTGCGCCGGTTGCAGTCCTGGACGCACAGGCCCGTTTTGACCTAAGAGTCGAGGGCGGGCGCCCTCTGTGCCACTGATCCGCAGTGGCCACGGGTAATTCTGCCTACGGTGCCCAGTCTACGAACCCGTCACGCGCGCGTCCTGCCGAAAATCCGCCTCGCCGCAGCGTACTTTCGGGGCTCGGAGCCCTCGTCACTACCCCGCTACGCTCTGTAGTGACGAGGGCAGGCCTGGCACTCGGGCGATGCAGTGCACAGCGTTACCCACTCTTGGGATGGACCTGTGCGCGGCAAGAGCCAGACCATCAGGCGGCGGGGCTCGGATCAGAACGCCTCGACACCAGAACTCCAGGGGCTGGCGGGCCTGCAGAATGGTCCGCACCTGGATTTTCCATCTATACGCAAATAGCGTATAGCTAGTACATGCGCGCCGTGTTCAAGGAGCTGGCCAGTTTCGAGACCCATCGTCGGGAGTATCTGTCCGACGATGAGTTCCGGGCTTTGCAGCTTTTGTTGATGGCCAATCCACACGCCGGTCCGGTCATCCAGGGCACGGGCGGGTTACGCACGCTTCACTGGAGCGATCCGGGCTGCGGCAAGGGCAAGCGGTGGTGTGCGGGTCATCTACTACTGGTTTAGCGAAGGCGCGCAGTTCTGGCTGTTCACGATCTATGGCAAGGATGTCGCGGACGATTTGACGAGCCATCAGAAGTTGGTACTGAAGGAGAGACTGAGACGTGAAAAAGCGCAACGTATTTGACGAACTCGTCCAGGGCTTCGATGACCTGCAGGCGGAGCGTGAGGGCAAGATCACCCTGAAATCGACCACGTTCGAAGCCCCCCAGCCGATCGCCATTACGGCGACCCAGATCACGGCGCTGCGTGAACGCCTCAACTACTCGCAGGGGGTGTTTGCGGCATTGCTGCGCACCAAACTCAGCACCCTGCAGAACTGGGAGCAGGATCGCGCCAAGCACAATGCGCAGGCGGCGCTGCTGCTGAAACTGGTGGAGTCGGCGGCGGAGGATATCTTGGGCAAGCTCTCCGCACTGGGGGAGAAGAAACGTCGGGGTCCGTCCCGGAAAACGCCTGTGAAGCGACGCGCTCGACGGGACGCGCCTCCGAAGAAAGCGGCCAAAAAGCGTGCCGTGGCGTGACACCCAGAATCAGTTAGGCGGATCCCCTGCCCCGCTAACCCACGGGCTGGGTTATAGGGGCCCATTCTCACACTCCCAGACATTATTGTTTCAGAATACTCTGTCCATTTAAACGGCTTGGCAAGATCACGGTTATGTACACGAACAGTTCGTTGCATCTCAGCCTTCGTATCCATGACACCAGTGAAAACACCTCTGTGCAACGCCCGCCGCTCGAGTTGCGCAAACCATCCTTATACGGCATTCAACCAAGAGGCGCTGGTGGGTGTGAAACGAAAGTGGATTCTCGGCTGGCTGACCACCCACGCGGTGACTTCTTTGGTTTTGTGGGCGCTGAGATTATTCACCACTTTACCGGCAAAGTGCAGATCATAGCTAATCTTGCAGGTTCTGAGTCGCTGCGACGTCTATGACTGGCACACCGTCGGACATTGCCAGAATGATCTTCGCTTGAGCGAAGTGCCCTGTGGGAGTGAGGTGCCGCAAATCCGGTTTTCAAAGTCAACGCATCTTGAAGAGAAATAAAAAGGAGCCATCAGTATCGGTGGAGCGAAGTGGGCGTCCGAGGCGCTGTAAGGTTAATTCGCCGGCCCCCAATCGGACCGGGAGCCTAGGTTAGTCGACGGCGCTTGGCTGGAGTGAGTTACCCGTATCGGGATCAATCTCCATATCAAGTTCATGGATGTCCACATCCCTGCGGTGTGCATCCATGAACAAGTAGTTGGACAGTACCGAGCCACCCTCCAGGGTACCGTTCACGAAACGCGTCAGACGCAGAGCCAATACTGGTTCTCCACCGAATACCCCCAGTTGATCTCCCACGGGAGCCCACCACAGATGGCCGGAGTCGGCCACCAGACCATCCAGGTTTTCCAGATACGGGCTGCCCTCGGGCAGTAGCATTGAAGGTCGCCCATCGAAGGTCAACACATTGATCGCGTTGCACAGTGCCACACCCACTTGAGTGCCGGGGGTTGGGCTGAACTGTGGGTCACCGTAGGAACCACGCCAGGTCCCATCGATCGTTGAGCTGAAGAAAACATTCTTTGCCTGGGTAGTACTCGTAAATACCGCGGGCTCCCCAGGCCCCAGCTCCGGCCCGTAAAAGCCGAAAGAGCTGCAGTTGCGGGACTCACCACCGACCTCCACTTCGAACGGGCGGGCGGCGTGATAGCCGCTGGTCGGATAGCTGATGATCCAATCGGTGCTCGCGGCCACCTCGTCCAAGGCCACTACATCATTCGACAACGCCCTGGTAGTCAGCAGTTTAGCCACCGTAGTAATTCCGTCGGGTTGCAACACAGTATTGACTACGCCGGGTTGCGCATCCGCCAGATTTGGGCTCAACGAGCCGGGATCGGTATGGACCAGTAATTCGCCCCCGGCGAAGTTCCGCAGCGCCGTGGCCTGGTACACGCCCGATAGACCTTGCTGAACGTTGATCAGGGTGCCCTGGCCGCTGATGGCGCTGGCCCAATAGAGTTCCCGGTCGTCGGTGGGGTCCACTGTCCAGCGGCCGTCCGGACTCTCCCAGTTGGCGGCCAGCTCCTCACAATCGAGAGTTTCCTCCAGCGCTTTATCGAAACGCGAAGGTTCAGCCATGCTGTAGACCTCGACCAGCCCAACCGAAGCCGCCACCGGCAGCTCGACCCCTGCACCGGCATGAGCTTGCCCGGCGCTATCCACCAGGCACTGGCCCTCGCCGACGCGCAGCCGGGTCTGGCCCTGGGCATTGCGGTATAGCGCTGCGCGCCAGGCCGACTGACCGTTGAGATTGGTCGCGTAGGTGTTAAAGGTATCAATGATTTCGCCGTTGCGCCCCTCTCTCAGCACCACTCGCAGTGACAGGGCCGGCCACCCCGAGGGACTCGCCGTGCGGCGTGAGACAGCCTGCACGTTGAGATAGGTATCCCAGCCGTTGTCGGCGATGAAGAAGGGGAAGATTAGCACTTCCCCAATTCCATCTCCGGACAGCTCGACGCCAGCGGACGCTGGGGCCAGGCTCAGGCCTGCGGATAGTGTCAGCGCCCTTATGTACATCTTTGAGCTCATATATTTAGTCATCACCCCTACCTAAGCGTGGATACGTGTGCGGCGCCCGATTCAAGTTGACCTTTCAAGACTCCGCTGTACTGTGGGGTGTACCTTGGGTCGAAAACACGAGGTACGAAGAAACCGGAATAAAATACATTTCGGGTTTTCGTCGCGTGCGCGAAAAAAGGGAATCTCATATGACACGAGGTGCTGGGACTGTTAGTGGACCATAAACATATCGGATCATTGAAAGAGGGATTGACCTGCATGATCTCCAGGGGTGTCCTCGCACCGGAAGGACCGGGTGGCAAAGTCCATGCGCCACCGGCATAGAGATACCCAAAGGTCCTAGCCCCATGGTGATGCTCCACTGCGAATGCATGGCCCACCTCATGGTGAAGCGTCAGATTGGCTAGCGCAAAAGCATCTCTGACGCTAACAAACTCTCCCCATCTGAATCCCGAAGTATTGGCACCATGGGTTGAACCTTTCCATCCAGCGAAGCCGTGAATCATATCATTAGGGTGCTTTTGAGAATCAGCAGTGATCAGTACCACTAAATCGGCAGCATAGGTATTACGCAAACTGGCAACCGTCGAGTTGGTGGAAACCCAGTACTGATCAGCGACCAAGGAGTCACAATTACCGCTGATACAGGCATTAGGCCCATTGTGGGTCATGTTCTCATGATAAACAGTAGGAAAGGTAGGCCACGTGGTTTCCAGGGACGCCTTGAGCGAGAGGGTAAAAGAGGTGGTACCCAACTCGGTAAGCTTGGCGTTGTAATCGGCAATTATGGTATTGACCCAGTTGTTCGTTGGCGTCGTACCGCCCTTGCCACCCCGTACGCTGGGTGTGTAGAGAACAAGGACATCGACGGTGAAATTCGAGGAAAGCGGCACGGCGCCGCCACCTTCCAGCAGCGATTGCTGTGGAATCCCAGCCACTGTATGGTCGGGCTCAACCCAGGAATCCGAAGGATCGTCGAAGTCAGTGATGCCCATTGTCGGAATCGACTTCATCTTCTGCAACAGATAGGATTTCGCCGGATCATCTTTCGTAGGCAGAATCTGGTAGATACCATCCCCAGTTGTAATCAGACCGTAAAACAAACCGCTTCCGTAAGTCAGCAGAATCGACCCATTATGGTGTTCATCCTCATCGAGAACATCGCCCATGTAGGTAATGACGCCAGGTGTACCCGGGTTGGTCCGGTTGAACCGCACCAAATAATAGGAATGAAACAGCGGCAGTTCCACATAACTTCCTGTCAGCAGGGCTTCCTCTAAAACAGCTATGTCAAGGTAAATGACCTGTTCCATTTCCACGTCCTCAGCTAAAGAGGCTCGGAATTTCTCGGGGGCGGCATCTATGAGCCCTTCCAGGATATCCCTGACGTCGCCATCCCTGGTGCTGGCATGACCCGGTGTCGTAAAGCAGGCCAGTAAAAAAACAAACAGGAGTCCTTGAAAAAAGTGCAGCTGGTTCAGCGGTTTCCTGCAAGGCAAACTGCCACAGAAGATTCAGAAATAGAAAATTGACAAGAAATCATACTAATCTCCATCGTTTTCATAGAAACCGCCATCCGATACAGTCGGTGGGAAATAGCCCTTGAACAATGTTAATCTGTGAGCCCTCCGGCCCCGCCGCACCTCAATACCCACCACCACTAAATAATCACCTCAGGTCAAAAGCTGCCCTTAGTGCGAATTGATCGGTAGGTGCTCCTAGTGTATATCAGAGATAAAATTGAAAAGCCAACATGAGCTGTGGCGTGTGTCGCTAACAACCTTATTCCCCGCGTGGCCCACTAGGCATAAGGGCACGTCCTTTGTGGAGGCGGACCATTATGTCTAGGTTTCAGCTACGGGACGCGCTTGCGCCCTGGCGTGGTCGAGACGGCGGTCCCCGCCAGGCGGTGAGCCAACTCCAGTCTCAGGATGGTGATGCCCCTGGGGGCGGTCAGGCCCAGCCGGACCTGTTGACCCTGGACCCCCAACACCTCCATGACGATGTCATCACCAATGAGCAGGGTCTGGCCGGGCAATCGGGTAAGTATCAGCATCTGCATTCCTCCATGAATGGCTGTCAGCCGAGTGTAAGCGCTGGCCGCGCTCATGGCTGTACCGGGGACACATCTGATGAAATATCCCTGAAAAGGGAAAAAGTGCCGCTTTTACCCAAGCGGCCAGGGAGATCGTTGCTGGGCGCAACGGGGATTAATCCTCATGCGGTTGCAGGATCGTGATGACCGGTTCGCCCTGATCACCAGGGCCCACGATCAGCTTCAGTGACACCTTGTCCGCGGTGGTGCTGACACCGTCTCGTGGTACCCGGTAGAGACTGAAGGACAGCTGGTTGCCGCCGCGGGCTCTGCCGCGTATGGCCAGGACGGCCATCACCAGCACATCCCAGAGTCGGCCGGTTGGATCCTGGCCGAGCTGGCGTTGATTATCCGCAGCCTGCCAGGCGACGCAGTCTTCCCAGACCGCGCGGGTCAGGGCCACCGGCCACTGAAAACCGGCTTCACTGGCCAGCGAGCCCGCATCCACGAGTACGCCCTCCAGCAACGCCTGCGCGCGCGTATAGCGCACAATGACGGGACCAAAGATGTCGTTCAGGGACGACGGGGATTGATTGTCTTGCATAGATCCATCTCCTTTGTTCTAGAAAGAAAAATATCCGGCAGACAGACCTCCTTCCCTCCGGGAAGCAGATCGCCTCCCGGGGGGTCGGTAGTGAGTGTTACAGCAGGCCGAGTTCCGCGAAGGACGTCGTGTCGCCGTGGGTGACCACGATGTGGTCCAGCACCCGCACATCGATGAGTGCGAGTGCTGCCTGGAGACGTTCCGTAATCCGCCGATCCGCCTGACTGGGCTCGGCCACCCCGGAGGGGTGGTTGTGGTAAAAGACGGTCGCCGCCGCATTGAGGGTCAGCGCCTGCTGCACCACAATGCGGGGATAGACCGCCGCGCCATCGATCGTGCCATGGAAGAGTTCCTTCACGGCGAGCACGCGATGGGCGTTGTCCAGAAACACACAGCCGAAGGCTTCGGCAGTGAATCCCGCCAGCCGTAACCGAAGGTAGTCACGGGTCTGTCGGGGACTGTGTAAAACCTCACCGGGCTGATGCCGCTCCTGCAGCACCGACAGGGCAAGGTCGACGAGTCGCTCCTGCTCGGTCAAGGTGAGTTGCTTGATATCAAGGGCCAGAACCCGGTTGGCCGCGCGGCGGGACCGGGTGGGGGCTGTAGTTGTCATGGCTGACTCCTGCTTAAGAAAGACGGAAATCAGCCCCGCGGAGCTGTATCCCCGCTGGGTTGGAAGGTGGACCTGATGGCGACATCAGGTCCGGTAACGCCCTAGGAAGCGGCTTTTTGGGGTTTCAGAAAAGGCTGTCCGTCGACCTTGATCCAGTCGAACCGCAACAGCCGGGTTTTCAGGCGCACGCCGGGTTCCCCCGCGTGCTCACCCTGGTTGAAGATAAAGGGCGCCGGTTTCAGGTCACTGAGCAGAAAACCTGCCAGTACCCGGGACCCGGCCTCCACCAGAAACTGCAGCTGGGGGACCAGGTCCTTGGCTTCCTCGCCCGCCACGATGCAGTCGAAATACGTGTGGCGGACCTTATCGGCGGGGCCATGCAGCGCGGTGAGCTCAACACTCCAGAAGGGCGAACCCTGTTCCGGGGTGACTTCACGCACCTTGTTGACATAGCCGATGCCGTTCAGATGAAGATCGAAATACTTCGTTTTGTTGTCTTGAGACATGACACATTCTCCGTTTGCGGTGAACGCCGAAGAAAGCAGGAGCCCTGACGGGATGCTTTCCCGACAGGGGGGTTACTCCAGTTGCCTGGAAGTGTGGATTGGCGGCGCTGCCGTGGTACCGGTTGCACAATCCGTCGGTACCTCTGGTACTGCCTGCCACTGAATCCGCAGTGGCCACGGGTAAAGCCGGTTCTTTTAAGGGCTAGTTGCGGCTGGCGGGTTCCTCACAGACGTACTGCAGGTATTTCAGCATGCCGCGGGCGTTGGCAAAGCCCGGATGCTCCGCAATCCGCTGCTGCTGGAACCAGTCAGCCAAGTGTTCAGCAAGGGCGGCGCTGCCGCCCCCGACGAACACCACGGTGTCCAGTTCCGCGCCCATGCCCAGCTGGCGCCGGGTCTCGGCATGGATCTGCACCACCAGCTCGCGCTGGGCCGCTTTGACCAACTCAGAAACATCGTGCGCCCTGCCGTGGAGGCGGACGCTGCCTGAAGCTATCGCGGCGGCGAGGGTCTGCTCGCCGAGCGATTCAAGATCAAAGCGCTTCTGGATCTCTCGGGCCACCTGCGCCTGCACATCCAACAATCCCCGGGTCAGGGAGCCGGAGGCGCGGTGCACGATACCCTGGTCCTGCACCACCACGTAGTCGGTGGTTCGGCCGCCGATGTCCACTATCGCCATGGAGGCGTCCAGCAGGCGTGCGTCAAGCGCAACCCCGTCCGCGCGCTGCCGGATGACCTGGTCATACCAGGCCGCCAGCGCCTCGGGAATCACCTCATGAAAGGCCACGGCCACGGGCAGGCGCTGGGTCGCATAGAGACCACCGCTAGAAACCGGCTGCACGGGGATTTTGAGGGAGTCACGCTTGAGGCTGATCGCCTGCTCCCGCTTCTGGCCGTCCTTAAAATAGAAGGCGGACACCGGCAGGCCAGAGACCACGTGGACCGAATGGCCGGCGAGTTTGGCCTCCTGGAAGGCGTGCTGGACGATGGCGCGGTGCAGTCCGGAAATTGGATAACCGTCATAGCAGGTGGACTCGCCATCGATCTGACCCACGGCATAGCGGGATCCCTCGGTGTCGTACTCGAAAATCTGCTGCTGGGCGGCGTCCATCCAGGTGATCCCCGCCTGACCGATGCGGCCCCGGGAGGGAATGGCGATCAGGCGACCGTCGGCCAGCGCCAGTTTGGTGTAGGCATAGCCATCGTCCAGACCCACCTGAATCACCGTCATGTTGTCGTCGTGGTTGGCGGCGCTCACCTCCTCCAGGGACGCGCCGACGTCGGGCTCGGCCGCAGTCTGCGGGGCAGGCAGCGGGGGCAACTCCCGGGCGTTTTCAAGCTGACTGTTCTGCATGATCCGTCCTCATCCAATCAGTGTGCGGAGCCTCGCCAGCGGCTTGCTGCTCGGCGTACCAGCGGTGAACGGGACGCAAGCGTCTTCCGCGGCAGCCCTCGGGGCCGCCTGGTCCGGGCGGGACACTGGCGCGATGTGCGGAGGCACTGAGACCCGTGCGGGAGCGTCGGCCATCGCCTGACGCAGTCCCAGACATTCGCTGCGAAATCCCTGCAGCAGCACCTGCCGGAGCCATTCCTGGCGTCGAGCCGCGGGATTGCGGCGCAGCGCGGTGATCAGCAGCGCCTCCAGCGGAACCCGGGTGTCGAGCACCACCGTCAGCCGCACCTGTGGGCTGCGCGCGGGCCCGGCCACCGTCTGTACTCACCGGGGACCACCCGCGGCCGCGGGTGCGACTGGCATCGACTCAGGGGGGGTACCTTCCAGCTGCTCCACGGTGGTGGATTCAAGCTGTACACCCGTATGCGCGGGATCGCGTGCTTCAGGATACGACAACGGCGATACCCGTGGCGGCGCATGGGCCGCGGTGCGTGCACCGCTCAGGATGTCCAGCGGGAGCTCACCGAGGTGCGCTCGGGCCTGCTGGGCCCGCTGGGTGTTGTGGTGAACATCGGCGCGGTTGATGGCAAAGACGCGAAAGCCCTGGGGCAGGCTGAACACACCCCGCAGGCGGCGTGCACCCAGCGCAATCAGATCACCCATCTGACCGGAGGGGCAGGCCCCCACATGCTTTAGGGTCAGGCACTGGCAGACCAGGGCATCGTACTCCCCCAACAGTTGCGCGGCGCGGTAGGCGTGGGGCGTGGCGAACTGCAGCATCAGGGTCTGGGGGCGGCGTGACTGTGAAATACCGACGCGGAACCTGAAATTGTCCAGCGCCACGCCGTCCACCTGGACCCGCTGGGTGGCGAGGAAGGCCTGGGCGGCAGCAATCGCCTCCTCCACCCGGACCAGCCACCAGTCGGCGTAAGGATCATCGTCCGCGGCGGCCTGCCAGAGAATGTTCATCTGCGAAGCAAATCCCAGCAGGCCGGTGATCGCGGGCTTGTTGCCCCTGCGAACCCGGCCACGGATCAGGCGCTGGGCCTGGTCGGTGTGGATTTCCAGCCAGGCCTCGCCGGTCAGGCGCCCTACCCGCCCCTGGCTGGCGGTGGGTGTAGCGGGTGTCGAGGATTCGTTGATGGCATTGAGTGGTTGGGCTGTCACGGCGGCTGACCTCTTCCGGATCGCGTTCACTGGCGGCTATGAACGCATCGAGGGCACCGTCGCAACAACAATAAACCCCGTCAGCGTCCGACGGGGTTAGTGGTTACAGTGTAACCACTTTACTGCGGTTAAGTTATCGTGAATCCAGTGGGATTTAGCGCCGTGGTCCCCGTCCGAGGGTCTGCTGGATCAGGGCCAGCTGTTCGGCGGCGGTCTGGCGCAGGACCTCCCGTTCGGCCTCGGTGCGTGGCGTTGGAGGCGGCTCGGCGGGTATGGGGGTGTCAGCGTTTCTGCGGTTGCGCGCGTCGGCGACTTTCAGGCCCAGATTGGGCACGAAGGTCCCGGCCCGGGCGGCGCGGCACAGGGCGTAGAAAAACCGGAGCTCATCGTAGAGCGGCTTTGCGCCCTGGGATTCGGCCTGCACCCGGCCCGCCAGTTCATCCAGCAGGGGCTGGTGCAGCTCAGCTGGGATCGGGGTCAGGTACTGCAGCGCCAGTGTGCGCTGGTTGTCCGTCAGGCGCCGCGGAAAAATCAGGGCATCCAGCGTTGGGGTTTCCGGCAACGGCGATTTGCGCGACGCAAAATTTTGGGCGGACTTTTCGGTAGTTGTCGTAGTAGTTGTTGTTGTATTACTACTACAACTACTACCTACAACCTTCCCTGACTCAACCGCCTTCGAATTTTGGTGCTGGTTAATGGCACGGGCTGCATCGGGTTGTGACAGGGGGGCATCCTGCGCATCCAGCAATCCCGCGGTAAGGTCCACCAGGGAGCGCGCTGTGCTGCGCGCCGGTCCGGCACTGTCCGCGGAGCTCATAGCCTCTCGCACCCGCTGTTCGATATCCGGTAACGGCGCCAGGGGGTCCTCACCCTGCTCCACCGCACCCGCCAGTGTGGCCAGCACCGCTGTTGCCACCCGTCGCACCCGGGCGTGGCCGTGGTGCTCGCTCTGGCGCACGAAGGCCATATACCCCTCGTCCAGATACAGCGCATCGGCAAGGGGCAGCGGGTTGTCGTGCAGGGCATAGACATTGCCCTGGAACTGCCCCGTACTGGCACGCACCCGGGCGCACAGGGACAGCCAGCGGGTCAGCCGCAGGATGGCAATGGCCCGGGCAATGGTGGAGGTTGAAGCGATATTGGCGAGTTCGGCAATCACCTCATAGCGGGGAAAGGCTGCCCGGCCGCCGGTCTCGTGGGCCTGCAGCATGATGACCATCCACACGACCTTATCCACCGGCTCCAGTACCGGGTCGCAGACGACCGCCGTGGGATACGCCTGGTGCCAGTGCCCCAGAAACAGCAAGTTGTCCTGCCCCGAGTGCTGAGCACGACTGGTGGTGGCCTGGATGAGACGATCCAGGGCATAGGTCTCCGGCCGGGGTTCACGCTCGATGCCGGACATGGGGTTGCCTCAATGGTCGTCGGCAGACTCACCCTCGGGGTTGCCGTAGGTGGTCCAGCGCTGGGTCAGACACCAGATGGTGCGCAGCTCAAGGCCGGTGGCGTCCTTCAGGGCCAGATAGTCCTCCGCGGTCAATGAGACTTCGCCGTCGTCACCCGCCCGCGCCTGCCAGGCCAGCCACAGGGCATGGGCGGGTTCCTCGTCGGGCTCACTGGGGCGGCCCACCGCGGCGGTAAATCCCAGCAGACGGCGCCAGCGCGCGTACTCCTTGGACCCCAGTCCGAACAGGGCACGCATCATCTCCTGGGGGGCATCGGCCTGCATCAGGGTGAGTTGCAGCTGGTCAGACTCACGTTGCTGGCGCAGGCGCGCCACCAGGTGCCAGAAGACTTCCCGGTCGAGCTGGACCTGCAGGCAGTGCCCCCGAAAGGTGCCGGTCCGGCAGAGATCGGTGATGTTGAGCTGCTGGAGAGCGTCCACCTCTTTGGGACCGAACTGCATGGCCCGCAATGCGAGCTGATCGCCTTCGTCGAGGCAGCGGACCGCGTACAGGAGTACCGCGGTGGTTAAGTCAGACTCCTTACTGGTTGGCATCGCTCCCCTCCCTGGGTAACCACAGATCAAGACCCGCGCGAGCAGCAGCCTCGTGGATCGCGCGGTAGGTTGTCATCAGCGCCAGCAGATCGCGCCAGTCCGTATCGGAGAGCGACCGCCACAGCTGACAACCCCAGCGCCCCGGATCCGGCGTCCAGACATGGGGGTAGAGCAGGCCTGGATCCTGCTGCGAGACCGCCGTGCGCAACACCGAATCAACGACCAGATGGGGAAGGACCTGGTTCGCCGGTGCCGTTGTCAGGTCCGCGCAGGCCGCCAGCTGCCACCACAGGCAGGACACCTCGCCAAATAGGGCCGGATCCAGCGTGTCGCGCAGCTCCGGGGGCGGCACATCGGTCAGCATGAAGCCGAGACCCTGATCCGGCAGTGGAACCACTAAGACGGCAAGTCCGTAGTGCTCTGCCAGCCTGGCGGCCAGTGTGTAGGCGGTGACACGCAGCGAGACCAGTGGATCGTCGGGCACTGGGACAGTTGCGCTGACCGGCGCCGCAGCCTTGGGGAATATACCCACCCTCCTCTCCGGCTGTGTCGAGTTCGATGGCTCTTTCACGCCACCTGGTTCCGTGACCTCTGGCTCGGGAGTAGCCGGCAGTGGTTCCAGCACCACCTCGGTATAGCCAGAACCGCTGAGCAGAGCATCGAGTTGCAGGCGGACGCTATGGAGGCTGGTATCCGTCGCTTCCGCCACCTCGTTCTCGAGGGCGGTCCTCAGCAGATCCAGGTTCCAGTCGGGCGAATCATAGCGCTGACAGAGCGCGGCGAAGATTTCCGCGCACTCGGACTCTGGACCGAGCCCATGGCGGTACCAGAGCTCGAGAAAGGCGTTTTCCAGCGCCTGGAGCTTTTCCACCTGGGGGCGACCCAAGCCGGCATTCAGGGCCTCCGAGATCAGTGGCAACAGGCGCTCCACCGCATAGACCATCTTGGAAATCACAGTATGGTTAATGCCAAGGCCCTGCTGGGTCATGATCTTGGCAAGCCCCCGCAGCGTGAGCGTGCGGTGGGGTGATTCAGACTCGAGTATGGCTTTGAGATCCATCACCGCCAGCGCCTTGTCAATGAAGATCAGGCTCCCCCGAAGCTCGTTCTCCCTGAGGTGCGCCAACAGGACATGGGATTCCTCCGTCCAGGGCCTATAGACGCAGTTGACGGTACCAAACCGCTCATCCCGGGTTTCCTGATAGAGTTCCTGCAGGATTTTGAGGCGCGTGTTGCCACCCACAAGAGGTACATAGTGGTTTTCACCAGGGCGCTGAGTGACCACCAACGGCTGGTCGAGACCCTGTGAACGGATGGATGACTTGATGCGCTGATATTCGGCGTTGAACCCATGCCGGGGGTTATGTTCATACGGCTGGAGGTCAGAGAGCGGCATCAACAGAGCGCCTGAGGCTGATTGCTGGGCGCCCGGTAAAATCGGCTGCCCATTCACGATTCTGTCCTCGATGTAAGGATCACCAGTGGGCAGGGGCACTTCCGACATGGGGATCCGCGATATCGATCAGGTCGCAAGGGACCTGATCGGGAAGCCCAACGCGGCTTGGGGCGGGATGTAACAAGCTGGGACGAATCCCCGTGATACGCGCGGTCGTTGATGGCATGCAGAAGCCGGTACAGAGAGATCATGGAGAAAATCCTTTTCCTCGCAATTCTCTAAACGTAGCACCGATAGAAAATCCTGCATTCATCATTTGTGTCCAAATTGGTCCGATCACACCCAACTACCGCAGAGCGATACCCGGTGCCCAAAGGCTGGGGAGATTCCTTGACCGAGTAGGCGGCCAGGATTACGGCCCGGATGCGGACTCGGTGCTGCGCAAAATGGTCGCGTCATTGGAATGAGCACCTCAAACCTGCGCCTATCAAATCCAGGCCCGGCTAACGTCTACGGCCCCGCGTGTTTCGTGTCTCCTCCCACTCTTCAATCTCAGTGAGACGCCAGCGTGTGCAGCCCACCGAGAGCTTGATGGGCTTGGGAAAGGCAGCAGAGTGGGTCCAGCGCCAGACCGTGGCGCGGCTAACCTGAAATCGTTGCGCGATGGCTGTATCCGACAAGTAAACTGAACTGTGCATGACATCTCATCCTTGAACGATTCGAAACAGAGTGAGTGATTCTGCATAGGACAGGCCCAAACCCAACGAGAAAGTCCGCGCTGGCTTGGCCGGGTATCAGCCGGCGAATAGAATCCCTCCAGGTAACTGATAGTGTCGACACCCAAGGCGTCATTGTGATAGTAAATTATCTCTTCATAACTGCTAGCAGACACCGAGCAGGTGCCTACCCAAAGAAAGAAGCAGCTAAGGGCGGCGATTGACTTAATCCATGCACTCTTCATTGCGGTATTCCCGATAAAGTACAGATGCATTGTTTTAGTGTGGCTTTAGTCCAGGAATACACTTTTGGTCGCCTCCTGATTGCTCGAACTATCAATGGAATACCACTCGAAATCCGTTGTACCCCCGTTTAGCGAGACAGTGATCAACCCCGTGAAGGTCTGCCAATTGGTCGTCGTGGTCCCGCCCGCAGTTATCGTGGTCTGTGAAACATCCGTGATTCGCCAATAGGTGGTTCCTGGTTCATTGGCGGTAAGCGTTATATCGTGCGATTAACAATAATTAACTATTTCACTACTTGCTAGCTATTGAGCAGTCGTGTAGAAATCGGAATTGCCTTTCGATATGGGTTACATCGCTATACAGAAAGAGAATCGAATAATAAATTTTTTAAGGAATATATCGATGAAAATTATAGCAGTTACACTTTTTATTTTGGGGTTAACTATCCATCAGGGAACATATGCTGAGAATAGTGACGTCACTATCGTCATCGACGGAAAAGTTTACACAACAAAAGATTCATTGCCTTCTGGTAGCTCTGACGGATCTGGTGGCTTTGTAAAATCTGATAATTATGAAAATAATGAGTCAGAGATGATCGTTGCAATGACTTTAGAGGAAAGACTTGGTCTAGTTAATGCAAGCAGCTTCGACAAGGCAGATATGGTTAATGGAATCAGGGTCGAATCTAATGGCCGAAATTTCGGGCAGTTCGACGTCAATTCAAAAGATACACTGCTATCTCTTACCAGTTTTCTTGATGAGAACAAGCTTCTGCTTGGGAATTCACGGGGCTACGAATTTATTATCCATGGCATTGAGACTGCCGATCCTAAATTTACTAATGAATTAGGATACACGCGTTCAAAAATTCGATTTTCGCAGGTTGTTCAAGGTTTGCATCTTCCTACATCAACACTAACCGTGGTTGATGGTTCTGTTGTTTATTTAGAGGTGAATCTTGCAAACCCCCATGATGTAGCCAACTTAATTGCGAATAGTCTGCCATTGCGTGACCTATTGACCCTGGCAAAGGACGCGGCGCAAAGTCACTTTGGATCTTTTGATAATATTGAAATAGATAGTCCAGTTTATCGCATAATGGAATCAAAGGATGGCAGCAGATATACCGTTATTTTTGAAGTCCAGTTTGGTGCACATGTAATACGCATTGATGCAACTAATGGGATGGTAGCTGAAGAATATAGCACTATGGATTTTCAAGATGAATGCGAATGGATTGATGATAGCGCACTAACTAACCACCTGAGCTGTGCATCGACAACTGTTATGGAGACTTTCAGAATAAATAATCAATGCGTTGGAAGTCATCCAAATTGCGAGAATGAAAAATATCAGCAATCTATAAACAGTGTTTTGACGATGTCTGCTTGGGCGAGCATCTTCGGAGCGCCTGGCCCGTCTGCGTCTAATTTCGACATCATGTACGAAGCCAGAAATCCTACAAATATTGCCGATAGATCTGCATGGCACACTGGATATACTAATGGAACAAGTACCGTTGGCACCGGGACTGGGTACTTAGGCGGATCATCGGAAGAGCGGGATGACACAATAAAGCACGAATGGAATCACGCTTGGCATTATTCTAGAACTCACCCAGCCACCCTCCCAAGTGGAAATTTCTTTGCGGTAGCAATGGGTGAGTCAATAGCTGATACATTTCGAGCATTCTCAGAGAATGACTGGGTGCAAAACCTGACATCTGGAGGTAGTCGAAATCTGAATAACGGAACGACATGGAGCAACTGGAATAGTGGTGTAAACTTCAACACATCTCATAAATCCTCAGTAATACTAAGTGATTTGTTTTATGAAATTCAGTTTGAGATTGGCTTATTGAAGGGTATGGAGCTCTTTATTGACATGGCAGATCAAGCCAAAGGATCTTCCTACACCACTATCAGTGAATTCAGAGAAGACCTGAGAAACTATATTTATAACCCTATCTTTCTGCAACCGAGCCAACGAGCAGCTATTTGCCAAATTTGGCAACAAAAAGGCATGCCGGGCACGCTTTGCTCTGTCCCGGACAAGCCTTCTTGGATATCAGTTATAAATACCGGGCAGTGTGGATATTTTCCAGTGCCCGGTGGATACGCTTATGGTTCTAAGTTCACAGTCTCTTGGGCCAATGTCACTCGCGAAGATAGCTTCCAGCTTCAGCATAGCCAAAATCCGTTCGTTGGGTACACGACCCTGCTAACTACTGCACGGGACGTCACGACTGCATTGCCATACTATTATTACACTAATGACCTATTCTATGTTGCTGTTCGCGCATGTAATGAGTCTGGTTGTGGCGAGCTAACTGGAGCTCCTGCGCAGAATACGTGTTCTTTGAATTAGTAATTACCTTCGCTTAGATCTCTATACTAGGTTTGTGTCGATCATATTTTCTACTAGGCCGATATTAGGTATCGGCCTCTTTTTTTCTGATATATCTATTTAGGTTAAGAGAATGACGGCCATGATATATATCATTCTAGTGTTTATTCTATCGTCTGGAGCATCTGCAAATGGTTCAGATGATCATCCCTGTGCAGTGATCACTAACAGCCTTGATCTTAGCTTGTCAGTACGACAAGAAGGGGCCTGTACTATTGCAGGGTGCGGTGGTGTAAGTAATGCCGGTAAGAAAATAATTACCGAAAGGTGTTTGCAAGCTTTAAATTCCGGGGTCTTCTGTTATTGGCAGCCGAGCATTCCGTACAACATATATTATAGTGTGAAAGACTCTTCAGATAATTATCATAGCATTACGGTAAAACAGTGCCCGGATAATATCGACGAATAAGTGGGTGTAAATACATCTGTGTAACCGCCCGGTTAAATGTAATCGCTCAGGCGATCCTCGAAACCTATCATTAACCGATTCAGCGCAGCCTTCCAGTTCCGGATGGGCTTCGTCCATTTCTAGAAATGGACCCCGTAGCTAGATAAGTAGTCGAACCTGAAAAATTATTAACATATTGATTTCATTGATGTAATCGCCATTTTATAATGGCTCAACTACACAGTTTTGGTGTTTCAGCCCCAAAAACCTGCAGAT
>Ga0207883_1000129_pt1 | contig 37740 bp, 30 predicted proteins | sample MalvirmetaMSP109_FD_184229 | JGI IMG/M metagenome (GOLD analysis project Ga0207883, IMG submission 184229) | Marine viral communities from the Deep Pacific Ocean - MSP-109 (SPAdes) | ecosystem: Environmental > Aquatic > Marine > Oceanic | place: Pacific Ocean | collected 2011-05-21 | reverse complement strand
GTCAGCACATGGACTTTAGCTTCGCGCCAAGGCACAAATTCGCCATCCAACCAGATAACGCCATCACGATCTGCCATTGTTACTGCTGCCATAATTACCTACTTTTGAGACTTAATATTGATATCAAACTGGTTTTAACGTAACCAGCGTTGCCAAATTGCGTTCACTTGTTGCTGAAAATCGGCCACTTTGGCCTCCGACACCACTGTCGGTTGTTCCTGTAGGACACAATGATTTGCTTCACTACGGTAATAGCGATATGCATCTGCGAGCATGGTCCCTTCTTGCTCACTGAGCTTGCCTGTCGCGACTAAAGCATCCAAAATTCGGATATTATCGGTGTAAACCATCAGATCTGGCAAGCTTGCTGACCAAGCAAGTACTGCATATTGCACCATAAATTCAATATCAGTGATACCACCAACGCCCTGCTTAAGATCAAATTTTCCTGCAGACGACTTATCCAGTTGCTGACGCATTTTATGGCGCATTTCACCGACTTCTTTTGCCAGCTCGGATTCAGTGCGTGATTTGGACAAAACTTGTTGGCGAATGTTACTGAATTGTCCGGCTAAATTTTTATCCCCTGCGACACACCTGGCTCTGACCAGAGCCTGATGTTCCCAAGTCCAGGCTTCATTCTGTTGATAATCATCAAAGCCTGCAATTGGACTCACCAGCAACCCTGAATTTCCCCTTGGTCGCAGTCGCATATCTACTTCATAAAGCACTCCACCCGCAGTCACAGTATTTAATAAGTGGATCATCCGCTGAGCCAAACGGGTATAAAACACCATCAAATCGACAGGTTTATCACCATCCGTCATTCCCTCCCGCGCATCATCAAACACAAATACTAAATCCAGATCTGAGCCATAACCTAACTCCAGTCCACCTAATTTTCCATAGGCAATGACACTAAATCCGCACTCCGTCATATCATCTTTATCCGCAGCAGGCGGTAATCCGTGACGTGCGATCAGGTATTGCCAAGCCAACTGCAATACCCGTTCCAGCAGAATTTCTGCCAATTCGCTGAGTTGATCACCGATCCGCATCAACGGTAATACTTCAGTGACATCTGCTGCAGCAACATGCAAAGTGGCTATTTGCCGAAACTCCCGTAATAAATTCATTTGCTGTTCAAGATCGGTATCTTCAGCAACCGAGAGGAACTGGTTTAATAAGGCTTGTTGCTGTTCTCGGCCCGGCACTTCGTAAAGTGATCGAGGATCCAGCAATTCATCCAGCAACACTGGATAACGTGCTAACTGATGGCTAATCAATGGACTCGCAGCACAGAGTTTGACCAGTTGAGATAAGGCCAGGGTATTTTCAACCAATAGCGACATATAGGCCGAACGCCGCATAATGGATTCCAATAGCGGAATCATCCGATTCAGGCAGGTATCAGGCTCGTCAGTGCCAGCAGCAGCCTGAACCAATAACGGCAATAATTTTTTGAGACGTCCGAGACCGGTATGACTCAGGTTTTTCACGACATGCAGGTTCAACAATTTTTCAATCGTCTGTTGGGATTGCTCTGGTTCGTGATATCCCCATGTTTCAAGATAAGAAATTATTTCTGCTTCGCTGGAAGTTAACAATGCAATACTGTCGGTACTCCCATCATCAGCCTGTGGTGCAGTCAATAATTGTTCGAAATGTTCATGCACCTGCTGCCGATGTTCGCTGAGGGTTTCAACAAAAGTGGACCAGTTCTCAAAGCCCATACTCCGTGCTAAACGAATTCTCGCCTCATTATTACTGGGTAATAGATGCGTTTGTTGATCTGCCCAGGCCTGAATACGATGTTCTGTTCGACGCAAAAACACATACGCATTTTTTAAGGCTGTTACAGCATAATCTGACAATAATTTTCGCTCAGCCAACAAATCCAGAATCGTCAGAATGGGTCTTTGCTGCAAAGGTCTGTCCCGTCCTCCATAAATTAACTGGAACACCTGACCAATAAACTCAATTTCTCTTATTCCGCCTGCACCAAGCTTGATATTGTCTTCCATGCCTTTTAAATGCAGCTGCCCGGCAATCATGGATTTCATTTCGCGTAATGAATCAAACATGCCGTAATCAAGATAACGTCGATAGACAAAAGGTCGCAGTAGCTCGCTGATAGCCTTCTTATCCTTTTCACTGCCCGTGACAGGTCTTGCCTTGATCATCGCATAGCGTTCCCATTCCCGGCCCTGGGTCTGGTAGTAATCCTCCATCGCATCAAAACTGGCAACTAATGAGCCACTCTCACCAAACGGGCGCAAACGCATATCTACCCGAAACACAAATCCATCAACAGTCACATTATCAAGAGCCTGAATCAGTTTGCGGCCCAAGCGAGTAAAAAACTCTTCATTTGTCAGGCTTTTTCGTGCGCCTTGTGTTTCGCCGTCATCAGGATAGGTAAAAATCAAATCAATATCGGAAGACAGGTTTAGCTCCCCGGCCCCCATTTTTCCCATCCCCAGCACGATCAAATGCTGTGGCTGACCCAACTCATCCATTGGGGTGCCAAGCAGTTCCGTTTGCCATTGATAAAGCTTGTTTAATGCCTGCTCAACGCAACAATCCGCCAATGCCGTTAACTCACGCACCGTTTCTGCCAGGTCGGCCCAACCACTTAAATCCCGCCAGATAATACGCACCATTTCTCGGTGTCTAAATAACCGCAATTGTTGTTGCAAAGTGACTTCATCAGTTACCTGTGCCAGCCGGGTTTGCAGCCGTTGTTGATAGCCATCTTCTGCATAGACTGTTTCCAAATCACCACTTTCGACCAACTCACGCAACCGCTGAGGTTGTCTGTCGCCCTGATTCAACACATATTCACTGGCAGTTAATACTTCAGATGCAGAATCAAGCAGATTTTGCTTATCCTGCAGAATCGATTGCCATTGTTCTGTAAGTGCTGTTGTGGTCATTTTTGCCTCATTCGATATTTCAAAATGCACAGTCATTGAAAATGTGTCTAAACTAACAGAACATATGACTTATCGCGATGTAATAACCACGAAATTTTCACATCCGCTAATGTATTTTCTTAGACTAAATAACCTTCGTCTCGTCAAAGGAGACAACGATGGACAGCACTGAATATAACGCTCCGCATTTCACCCCAAAAAGTGTTTCTGATCGGGTGGCGCTGGCAATTGTAAAATTTATGCGTTTTTTTGCTGATGTCTTTTTTTCCGGGCGTTACGGGCATCGTGCTGTTGTACTTGAGACGGTTGCAGCCGTACCCGGCATGGTTGGCGGAGCCTTACAACATCTTCGTTCACTGCGCCGGATGGAGGATGATGATGGGTGGATCAGTACCTTGCTGGAAGAAGCTGATAATGAACGTATGCACCTGCTCACCTTTGTGCATATAGCCAAACCAAGCTGGTTCGAGCGCGTGTTGATTATCATTGCTCAGGGTGTATTTTATAACTTGTTCTTTATCTTATACATTTTCTCATCTCGAGTAGCGCATCGAATTGTTGGTTATCTTGAAGAAGAAGCTGTATACAGCTACAGCGAATATTTAGCAGGCATTGATTCAGGTAAATACGAAAACGTAGCCGCACCGCAAATTGCCATTGATTACTGGAACCTGCCACAGGATGCATTGCTGCGCGATGTTGTATTAGTTGTGAGAGATGATGAGGCCAAACATCGTGATGTAAATCATGATTTTGCCAATCAATTACAAAACGCCTAATATGCCGCTGTATGAAGTAACCTAACGGGTTAGATTCTAACCACGCTGACAGACAAGGACGACTATGGCGACTTTATTATTTCGACTCAACAATGTACCTGAAGACGAAGCAGAAGACGTCCGGCAATTGCTGGACGATAAAGGTTTTGCCTTTTATGAAACTCAGGCCGGTTTTTTTGGCCTTGGTGTGGCAGCCATCTGGTTGGTGAATGATGAACAACTCCCCATTGCCAAAGCCACTCTCGATGAATATCAGGCCAAACGCGCTATTGAACAGCGCCAGCAATATGAAAATCTGCGTGCCAATGGCGAGATACCGGGATTTTTCCAATCCATTTTTCAGCATCCATTTCGCTTTATAGGCGTGTTGCTGTTAATAGCCTTTGTATTGAGTCTAATGTTGATTCCTTTCTGGAAAACATTACATCCTTAAAAGCTCTTTTCAATTTAATTTTAATTAGCAAAAAAAAGCCCTGCCTCTTTCGAGGCAGGGCTTTTTAATACTGCTAAGAGCTATGATGTAACGAATTACATCATACCGCCCATGCCGCCCATATCAGGCATTGCAGGCGCTTCTTCTTTCGGTATTTCAGCAATCATGGCTTCAGTGGTCAACATCAGACCCGCAACCGAACCAGCATTTTGCAATGCAGTACGCGTTACTTTAGTTGGATCCAGAATACCCATTTCAATCATATCGCCATATTCACCACTTGCAGCGTTGTAACCGTAGTTACCTTTACCTGCAGCGACTTCATTTAATACAACAGAGGCTTCATCGCCAGAGTTGGTGACGATTTGACGTAACGGTTCCTGCATTGCACGACGTGCGATAGCAATACCCGCATCCTGATCCAAGTTGTCACCTTTCAGCTCGCCCAGACTCACTTCGGCACGAACCAGAGCAACACCACCACCAGCAACAACGCCTTCTTCAACAGCAGCGCGAGTCGCATGTAATGCGTCTTCAACACGGGCTTTTTTCTCTTTCATTTCAATTTCAGAGCCAGCACCAACACGAATCACAGCAACACCACCGGCTAACTTAGCCACGCGTTCTTGCAGTTTCTCTTTGTCGTAGTCTGAAGATGAATCAGCAATTTGTGCACGAATCTGTTCAACACGTGCAGTGATTTCATCAGCACGACCAGCACCATCAATAATAGTGGTGTTTTCTTTGCTGACAGAGATTTTCTTCGCTTGACCCAGGTCGTCCAGAGTGACTTTTTCCAGGTTCAGGCCAACTTCTTCAGAAATCACAGTACCGCCAGTTAACACAGCGATATCTTCCAACATGGCTTTACGACGATCACCAAAACCAGGCGCTTTAACCGCACAGACTTTAACGATACCGCGCATGTTGTTAACAACCAGAGTCGCCAACGCTTCGCCTTCCACGTCTTCTGAAACAATCAGCAGTGGACGGCTTGATTTGGCAACCGCTTCCAGAGTTGGCAGCAGTTCACGGATGTTAGAGATTTTTTTGTCGTACAGCAGAACGTATGGGTCATCCAGGTTGGCTGACATAGTTTGCTGTTCGTTTACAAAGTATGGAGACAGGTAACCACGGTCAAACTGCATACCTTCAACAACGTCGAGTTCGTTTTCAAAACCACGGCCGTCTTCAACAGTGATTACGCCTTCCTTACCGACTTTTTTCATTGCTTCAGCAATGATGTCACCAACTGACTTGTCAGAGTTGGCAGAGATAGTACCGACTTGAGCAATGGCTTTGTCATCATCACATGGTGAAGACATTTTTTTCAGCTCTTCAACCGCAGCAGTCACGGCTTTATCGATACCGCGTTTCAGATCCATCGGGTTCATACCCGCTGTTACTGATTTCATGCCTTCACGTAAGATTGCCTGAGCAAGTACGGTGGCAGTAGTAGTACCGTCACCTGCAGCGTCAGAAGTTTGCGAAGCAACTTCTTTCACCATTTGTGCGCCCATATTTTCAAATTTGTTTTCTAATTCGATTTCTTTAGCAACTGAAACACCATCTTTAGTAATAGTTGGTGCACCGTAGCTTTTATCCAAAATAACATTGCGACCTTTAGGTCCTAATGTAACTTTTACCGCGTTGGCCAGCGTATTCACGCCTTTGACCATCAGCTGGCGCGCATCAGCGCCAAATTTGACTTCTTTAGCAGCCATTTTAATTCCTCTTTATAGCTATGTTTAACGTAACCAGATGTGAAATCGTCGGGAAGCTTACGCTTCGATCACAGCAACGATATCGTCTTCACGCATTACCAGAAGTTCTTCGCCTTCCACTTTGACTTCGGTGCCGGCATATTTACCAAACAGCACTTTGTCACCGACTTTAACAGTCAGAGGACGGACTTCACCAGAATCGGTAGGTTTGCCGTTACCCGCTGCGATAATTTCGCCACGAGATGGTTTTTCTGCTGCATTGTCAGGAATGACAATTCCACCAGCAGAGGTAGTTTCTTCTTCCATGCGACGAACAATCACACGATCATGAAGGGGACGAAGGTTCATTAGTTTTATCCTCCAAAAGTAACAAAAAATGACCAAGAAAATTCCAGGAACCCCTTTAATGGGGCTGGCTGAATAAACTTCAAGTGCCTGAGTTAAAAATTTCTGAAAAAAAAGTCAACATTGGGAAAATACTTGCTTTACCGGCACTAACGAATATTGCGCTGATCGTCATCATTGATGACTTCACCTTCAATAACATCATCGCCTTGTGAATATCGCTTCTGTGCTGACCATTGTTGGCGGAATATCACATTGCTGTTACGAATTAATTTCAGCAATAGACCACGGCGTAAGACCGGAACCAATAATAGAAAGCCCACCGCATCAGTTACAAAACCTGGAATCAATAACAGAAAGCCACTTATAAATAAGGTCATTCCCTCCAGCATTTCCAAAGCCGGAGTATCACCACGTCGAATTGATTCCTGAGCTCGCTGCATGGTGGTAAGCCCTTGCAACTTGACCAACCAGGCGCCTAAGACTGCAGTCGCAATAACAAACAGAATGGTCCAGCCAGCGCCAATCACCTCACCGACTTCAATTAATACGTAAATTTCTGCGATTGGAACCAGCAGAAATAACAAAAATAACCACTTGAACATATTTATTCCTTAACGGATTGCATTCACTAAGAAGGTTGGGGCTTATCCGGGCTTTTCAAGCAATTCAATCGATTATTGATGTGGTTTTTTAACAACAATTATGGTGATTTGTTGCGTTGTCACACAACTGTCACAGTTTTTTCATCACGCTGAAATATTTGGGTTTTAAGGTGTGCAGGTCTCGGAGCTTCAAGCCGAACGTGTTTTATCAACTAAGAGGATAGTCCCTTGAAATTAAAAACGTCTGCAATACTAATCGCCGGCGCACTGTTCGGTGCCGCCACATTGCCTGCACAGGCTAACAATGATGCCATGATGGATCTTTTACAGGTTTTGCGTGATAAAGGCACAATCAGCAACGATGATTACAAATTGCTGACCAATGCTGCAGCTGCTGATAAAGAAATGGCAGAAGCTGATAAAGAAGAGCTGAAAAAAGAAGTTGAAACTGCCACTGCAGAAATGCCAAAAATCACTACCGATGGCAAACTTGTTGTTTCAGATCGTGAAGGTAACTGGGAATTCCAACCAATTGGCCGTGTCATGTGGGATGCCATTTCTGTTGATAACGATGGCCTATACGATGGTACAGCAATTAGTGACAATGAAGGTCGTGGTACCGAGTTACGCCGTGCTCGTTTAGGTTTCCAAGGCAGTGTTTATGATTGGAGCTACAAGTTTGAAGCTGACTTTGCTGGTGGTGATGCCTCAATTAAAGATGCATACGTAGGTTACGGTAACAGCCTGACTGACAGCACCAAATGGGGTGTGAAGTTGGGTCAATCTCATATTGCCTTTGGTTATAACACCAAAGCTAGCTCAAAATATATGAGCTTCATTGATAGACCATTTTATGCCGATTCAAGTATTTCTCCTGCTCGTGAAAGTGGTGCAGTCTTTCAATTAAATGACAAAGACTATCGCTGGTTATTAGCCACTTCTTTCACCAGTGGTGAAATTGAAGATGGTGAAACCGACGTTGATGATGCTGACATGTGGGCAGTACGTGGTTCGTTTGTACCATTTATGCAAGATGAAAAGCATATGTTGCAAGTTGGTGCAGGTTATCTTACTCGCGGAAATGGTGATGATACATTCCGCTATCGCCAGCGTGCCGTTAGCCATATCACATCAGAGCGTCCAATCGACACTTCTGTAGCGGGTTATGACGGTTCTTCAGCATTTACCGCTGACGTATTAGGTATCTATGGTCCTTTCCACGCATTGGCAGAATATGTCGATTACACTGCAGAAAGCTCAGTAAATTCTGATCAAGATATTACTGGTTATTCAGTTGAGGCTGGTTATTTCTTAACCGGTGAATCCTACAAATGGAAAAAAGGCTACAATTCAGGCGTAACGCCGAAGTCAGCATATGGTGCTTGGCAGTTAGTTGCCCGTTTCGAAAATATCGAAACTGAAGGTCTTGTTGGTGGCAGTATTCAAAATGAAGATGAAGCAGATAAATTTACGTTGGGTGTGAACTATATTCCTCGTAAAAATATCCGCTTGATGTTGAACTACGACAAGATTACCGATCTGACAGTAAATGGTGCAAGCTCTGACGCTGAGCCTTCAGCACTTAAATTCCGCGCTCAAGCCTTCTGGTAGGCCGCGGAACCTAGAGAGTTATCTCCTCTGCAAACTTGCCCCACTCTTTTGGGTGGGGCTTTTTTGTATCTGGCCTACTGAGAGTTGAATTCCAATGACAAAAGAAGAATTACTGCAATTTACATCACTGGAAGATATTCTTGCCACGGCGGCACTCACCCCTATATTCCAACCGATTGTCTCATTAAAAAATAATCAGATTTATGGGTATGAGGCTCTGATCCGTGGTCCTTCTGATAGTGTTTTACACTCACCCATAAACCTGTTTGATGCAGCCAGTCGACATGGCCGGTTGGCTGAACTGGATTTATTGTGTCGTGAAGTCGCCATTGCTCGATTTGGTGAATTGGCTCTGAAAGCCAAACTGTTCATTAATACCATTCCAGCGGCATTGTTACAGCCAGACTATCCGCATGGCTTAACGAGCAAGTTTTTGAAAAAGGCCGGTATCCCGGCTGAACAGGTAGTGATTGAGTTAACTGAGCAGTATCCAATTGATGATTATGTTCTGATGCGCGAAGCCACTGAACATTATCGTGATATGGGCTTCTCGATAGCCATTGACGATTTAGGAGCCGGCTATTCCGGTTTACGAACATGGTCAGAATTAAAGCCTGATTATGTCAAACTGGATCGTCACTTCATGCAGAATATTCATGAAGATCAGCAGAAAAAACAGTTTGTGCAATCGATGATAGATATTGCACAAAGCAGTAATTGCAGAGTTATTGGTGAAGGTGTAGAAGTTCGGGAAGAGTATTTAGTCGCTCAATCCATGGACATGCATTTTGCTCAGGGCTATTATTTTGGACGCCCAACGCCGAATCCAAAGCGAGAATTACCGCCTGAATTATTTGCCAAACGTCAGGCCCGAGAAAAGATTCATTCGGGTGTTCCCCGTTCAGATTCACTGGTGGGAAGTCTGTTGACTCAATTAACACCGGTACGCACTTATCATGATGTAAATCAGGTAGGTGAACGGTTCCAGAATGCCGTAAAACTGGCCGCACTTCCCGTATTACATGAAAACGACACCATTGCTGGTATGGTATGGCGCGATGAGTTTATGACTCTGTATGCAAGTCGTTATGGTCGAGACCTACATGGTCGCAAACCTATTCACCTGTTTATGGACAACCGTCCTATCATTGCTGAAACGACTTTGCCGTTGAAAGCGCTTAGTCAGCAAATTACCAGCCAGGAATCCTCTCAGCAGCACAGCGTTTTTATTATTTCTGAACAAGGCTACTACCGTGGGGTAGGCAGTTTGATGGATTTGTTGCGGCAAATTACTGATTTACAGCTGACCATCGCCCGCCATGCCAATCCACTGAGTGGTCTACCCGGTAATGTGCCATTAAATGAGCACATTCAACAATCTATCCGGGAGAAACGCCATGCCACAGTATGTTATTTCGATTTGGATAATTTCAAACCGTATAACGATACTTATGGCTACAACAAAGGCGACAAGGTCATAACCAAAACAGCAAAAATTCTCAGTCAGTTTATTGACTATGAAAATGATTTTTTAGGTCATGTTGGTGGTGACGATTTCATCGTCATATTTGATAGTCAGGACTGGCGTAATCGCTGTGAGATGATGTTAGAGGCGTTCGCTTTACTTTATAGTGAACTTTATAGTGATACCGATCTGCAACAAGGCGGTATTCAGGCCCTCGATCGCTATGGTCAGCAAGTCTTTTATCCTTTGTTAAGCTTATCTATTGGTGCGGTCACCATTAGTGACTTTGAATATCTGATTGATGAAACAGACCTTGCAGAACATGCCACCAAAGCTAAATCGAAAGCGAAGAAAATTCCGGGCAACAGTCTTTATCAACTGAATCTAGCGGATTGCCAGCCTCTGGCTGAGGCAGGTTAAGTCAGATATAGTGAGGGAAAATGGCTTACTATTTAGCGGGCATTAACAACAGATTTGTTTAACTGCTGCAGCACATAGTTAACGCGTTGTTTAATTTTTTCCCGGGTAAGTCGAAATTCCTTCAGAATTTCGGCTTCACTGCCCCGATATTTTGCCGGATCGGTTAGCGGTAAATGCAAACGCAAAGTATGCGGACTGACTACCGGACATTGTTCATCAGCGTTTTCACATAATGTAACCAGTAAATCGGCCCATTCCAGCATTTCGCCATTTACCCGGATTGATTCCTGCTGTGAAATATCAATACCTACTTCAGCCATCACCTGTATTGCCTGAACATTCTGACCATGAGACTCGATACCAGCTGAACGAACTTCAATTTCATCCCCGGCAAGAAATCTGGCCCAGCCTTCGGCCATTTGAGAGCGACAGGAATTTCCTGTGCACAAAAACATTATTCTGAACTTTTCCATAACCCACCTCATTTATATCACCGCTTAACTTAACAAGCTTTTATGACAAACCCATTAATTCACATCAAACTTAATAATGATTCTTATCTGCTCTTGAAATCAGCCATATGGCTTCTGCTAGAATGATGCTTTAACTCAACTCGGATCCACATGTGAAAAAAATTATTATCAGCTTGTTGTTCATTGTCGCTCCGATGCTTCTGCCTGGCATAAGCGCCGCTCAAACAACTCGCTACGTTTCAGATGAGCTTGAGATCACCATGCGCAATGGTCAAGGATTGGATTTCGGTATTCGCAAAATGCTCAAGTCCGGCACCGAACTTGCGGTACTGGAAAATGATCCCTCAGGTTATTCTAAGGTGCGCACCAATGATGGTGTTGAGGGCTGGGTATTATCCCGTTATCTGGTCAATAATCCGAGCGCACGTGATCAGCTGGCAGAAAAAGAACAGCGTATTGCCAATCTGGAACTGGAAATTACCGGTTATAAAGAAGAAATTGAACAATTGAGTTCACAGACCAGTGAAGCTGATAACCAGAACATGTCACTGAAGGAAACGGCTCAACGACTGAGTAAAGAACTGGATGATTTACGCCGCACTGCCTCAAATGCCGTAGCGCTGGAAAACGAAAATCGCCAATTAAAAGAGCGGCTACAGCAAATCGATCATGAAATTCAATCCATTGTCATAGAAAACAACACGCTGAAAGACAATGATGCAAAAAACTGGTTTTTGATTGGTGCTGCAGTATTATTTGGCGGCATGATTATCGGGCTGATTTTACCTAGTCTGAGAATGCGTAAAAAAAGCTCCTGGGGTAATTTCTAGACGGCTAACAGAAAAGCGCCGCAATATTTTGCGGCGCTTTATGGGTTACTCTGACTTAATAACCACTTCACGCTTTTTATGTCCCTCACGTAAATGTTGCAGATTCTCTCCCGCCAGTGTTCCCCCATCAATCTGATAAGCCTTACCAAACCCTTTTACATACCGCCCGCCACGGGGGTTAAGTTTGAATAGACGGAAGTCGCTCAGCTGACTCAAGTTCGTTATACGCTGGCCGTGACGCTCAGTTAACAATGCAATTCCCACATGCCAGGCATCGGAATCAACCTGAATCCATTCCGCCTCAACCTTATAAGTCACACGTAAACGGGCAAACATTTCAATCGCTGAATCTTCATCTTCAATGATTAACACTGAAGCTTGCGGATGAATCCGCAGATTGACGCCATGGATAGCAATATCACTGACCAGCACGTACAGACACTCTCGCCCGATCGCAAACGCTGCATAAGATGCATAGGGATGATTATTTTCATCGAGTGTCGACAGCATTAACGTTTTACGGCTATTGACCATCATCATGATTTCATCACTTATTTGTTGTTCCAAACCTTTATTTTTCATTTTAAAGCCTGTTGATATTGCTGCATTAACTGATAAAACTTTTCGCGTTGTGATGCGATTAATTCGCCCTTTTCGTCACGACCGAGAAACACTTTAAAGATCACATCACCATTGGCATCTTCAAACACAAAGGCATAACTTTCGCGACCTCGATGGGGTTTGGTCTGAAAGCTGATTTGCTCAACTTTCTGCAGATTAAGATGGCCATGAAAACCGTTACCGTCAGCTTTAAGATTATAGAAACCTTCTGCCACTGTTGCTTTTGGAAAAGGTCCGGTAAATTCGAATACACTGCCACCATGAATCACGATGGTGGTCATCGAGCCCCAATCGCTGATCTGTTCCAATAACTGTTGCGCATTTTGTCCCGACATTATTGAAACCGGCATTGCTGGTTGCTGCTGTTGCATGATTACCTCCGCATTAGAACTGATAGCGTACTGCCAATCTTACATCACGTCCCGGCATATAAAGCTCCTGAAACGCCACGCGATAATATTGATCGGTCAGATTATTCACACTGAGGTCCAGTTTAAGATCTGGCATGCTGACCGGCTCCCATGTGGCATAGATATCGGCCAGGGTATAGCGATCATAATCACGGCTATCATCGGCTGGCGTTCGATTCTGTGTCTCAATATGACTTATCCGCAAACCGGTTTTGACGCTGCGACTGAAAAAGCGCTGGCTCAGATCCAAAACCCATTTATCCGCCGGAATGGCATTGAGTTTTTCTCCTGTTCGCTTGTCTTCACCACGTGTCTGTCCATAGGAAACTGCGGCCTCAAAATCATTCAAAGCATAATTAAAAGTCAGCTCAAAACCTTTTAAACGAGCCTTATCGACGTTGTTATAGGTAGTCTGACCGGCATCATCAATAACGGGAAAAGGTAGAAAGATTGGAAACGAAAATAGTGGATTATCGACCCGCTGCTCTATGAAATTATCAACATTGTTATAAAAAACTGACCCATTAATACCAAAGCGATCCTGTTCGGCAAATACATTTTGAGTATTAAAGTCAGCTATAAACTCAATATTATGTGCTTCTTCGGGCTTCAGATTCGGATTTGGCAAAAACGTATTACAATCATTGCTGGTAGGCATATCAATGCAGAAATGCGTACCGGTGGTATACAACTCTTCTGCTGTTGGTGCCCGGAAAGCCTCATCGTATCGTAATGCAAGATTCAGCTGATCTGTGGTTTGCCATACCAAAGCGACTGAGGGTGAAAGCGCATTATCACTACGATCATTATTTAAATTTTTAGCCTCAGTGCTGAAATAATCATAACGTCCGCCCAATTCCAACCGCCAAGCCTCAGCAAAAGGAATGTGCAGTTCGGTAAACGCACCCCATACTTCTGTTGTGGCATCTGGTGGAGTGGGACGATCCAGTCCGCCACGACTACTGCTTAATTTATCCTGATAGCCATCCACACCATAGATAAAACTGATATTACCCATCTCGGTTCGATTATTAAGGTTTAATCCCAGTGTTTCGATCTCAGTATTATCGGCTCGGCGATCTGATAAACGATACTCCTGCATCTCAGTATTGTTCCAGTACAGCATCAATTGGGCATTAAGCCAGTCATTATCCGGATTGAGACGATAATCTAACGAGGCATGATCACTTTGGTTTTCACGATGAATCATAAAATTTGATGAACTCAAATCGGCAGCACCATTAGAAGGAACCTCTCCGTTTACCTCTGAACTACGCAGGTTAAATGTTGCTGTTTGTGCATCATCAATAAACCAGTCGACTTTGGCCATTACGCCTTTATCTCGAGAGGCAGATCCTTCCAAATTTTCGCCATTGCCCAGCTCTATTTCATTGCCATCACGGTAAAATCCGGACAATAGCCAGTCGAAACTATCCATCCGTCCTGCCAATGCCGTGGTGGTCAACCATTTATCACTGTTGCTGTGATAACCCTGTTTGATAAACCCGCCAAAGTCCCTTACTCCCAGTAAATCAGCTGCATGAATGGTGTTTTGTGAAATTACGCCGCCAAGAGCACCTGACCCCCACAACGCACTACTCGGTCCTTTCACTACTTCGACATTTTTGATTAATTCCGGGTCCAGAAAATAGGTCGGGCGATGGCCTGACATAAAGTTCTGCCTGACCCCATCCACCAGCTGTAATACCTGGTTATCGCCTAACCCACGGATATTCACATTCTGAACATCTTCCCTTGGCCCGCCGCTCAGCGTGACATTCGGCAGATGAGCCACTGTCTGTGGAACAGAAGTCGCCTGAACCTGATCCAGTTCAGCTTTATCAATGAACGTGATATTGCGGCTCTGCAATTCTTGCTGCTCTGCATTACGTGTTGCAGTAATCTTGATTTCTTCCATTTGCAAAGGTATTTGGGCGTGGCTGGTTGACACCAATAGCGGACTAAGCAAAAGCACAGACTGAATCAGGATAGGGAGGGGTTTACGTTGTGTGTTCATTTTTTCCTCAGTAAAGATCGCCTTAATGTACAAAAGTTGATTTGCAGATGAGAGTTACTGCATCAGGCTGGGAAAATTATCACACCTCACACACGATGTAAATAATAACGATTATCATTTAGATTTAACTTAACAAATTATTTATTTGTGTTTAAACTTCTGCACTTTCTAATGGCGCTTTTCAATAACGAGCCCGAAACTGATTTAACCTGCTTGGAGTTATTCATGTCTCAATCTAAATTTTCTCGTCTTAATACGAGAAAACTATTTTACGGCGTTATATTACTATTAACTGCTCAAATTACTGTGGCTGAGCCGGTTCATGCCGAGAAAATCATCAGTGTCGATAGCAATGCCACAGAAATTTTGCTGGCCTTGGATATTGGCTCCAAAATTATCGCCACCGATATCACCAGTGAGCCATTATTCACAAGTCAAAATGTTAAACAACTCGGCTATCACCGTGCGTTGTCGGCCGAAGCGATTTTATCCTTACAACCGGATCTTATTGTGGGCAGCGACCATACAGGGCCTCCTTCCACTGTAAAAGCCATTCAAAATGCACAGATTAACTTTATCCAGCTTAATAGCCCGCAAACCATTGCGGACCTGCGCAGTAATATTCAGCACTTAGCCAAAGCACTGGATCGCGAAAAAACCGGTCAGCAATTAATCGACGATATTCAGCGAATGGAAACCGCTATCAACGATCATGTCAAGGAATCAAATTTAAAAATGGTTTTTCTCCTGGATTTGAATGATCGGGGGTTATCACAGGCTGGGCGTGACACTGTTGGCCATGCCCTCATCAATGTATTTGATGGTCAAAATATCAGCGAATTTAATGGTTATCAGTCAGTCTCCCTGGAATCTATACTGGCAATGAATCCCGATGTCATTCTGGTTGGGAGCCGTAGTAATGGCCCACCGGAAACGGAGCAGCTACTGTCTCGCCATCCTTTGCTGAAAAATACTGCTGCCGGTAAAACGAGGCGCATTATCAGTATTGATGCCAGTAAGTTAATCGCAGGTCTGAGCATAAGTGCTGTAAAACAGGCCGATCAGCTGGCAGCCATTATTTATTCCTCAGCACGATGAGTTATGCCAAATATTTACCTGCCAGCTTGCATGGCTGGCGCCGAAGCATCTGGCTGGTTATGGGCATGTTATTGCTGGTAACGGTGTTGTTATCGATCATTCTGGGACCAATGACCTTGCCTGCAAAACAAAGCTTATTGAGCATAATAGATCAGTTTCTCGGCAGTGAACTGAGTCAGTTAAATGTCTTTCAAACGGCAATCATTTGGGGGTTACGCTGGCCAAGAACATTGCTCGCTCTATTTATCGGTGCGTTATTAGCCCTTTGTGGTGCTGTCACCCAGGGACTATTCCGTAACCCGTTAGCTGATCCCGGCATTATTGGCGTCTCTTCTGGCGCAGGACTCGGAGCAGCAATTGCCATAGTCCTGTTACCAGCTTCGTTCAGCTATCTGACAATACCTGTAGCAGCATTTCTGGGTGGCTTGATAACCACCTTACTGGTGTATCGCCTGGCACAATCGCAAAATGGCGGTACTTCGGTATTGATTCTGTTGCTGGCGGGAGTTGCAGTTGCCGCTTTCAGCGGAGCAATTATTGGTTTTATGACCTACATTGCCAATGATATGGCACTGCGTGAGCTGACTTTATGGGGTATGGGCTCTCTGAATGCTGCAAACAGCACATCGATTTGGCTTTCATCAATGATCTGCCTTTGTCTGTTGGTGTTCTACCAACTCAAGGCTCCGGCATTGAATGCTTTTTTGTTGGGAGAAGCCGAAGCCCGTCATCTGGGCATCAATGTCGAAAAATTAAAACTGCAATTGATCGTGATCACAGCCATCGGTATAGGCGTTGCCGTCTCCGCCACCGGCATTATCGGCTTTATCAGTTTAGTTGTGCCGCATCTGGTTCGCATGACCATGGGCCCGGATCACCGTTTATTGCTGCCATTATCCGCGTTGACAGGAGCGGCTTTATTACTGATGGCAGATATAGGTGCCAGAGTGTTGCTGGCCCCGGCTGAATTGCCAGTAGGTTTGGTGACGGCATTAATCGGTGCGCCCTTTTTTGCATTTTTGCTGATCCAGCAACGTAAACGACTCAGTATCTTATAAGCCTGCCTATGCTCACTATTGAAAATCTGCTTGTTCAACAGGAACACCGTCAAATTCTGAATTTACCTGCAGCCAGTTTGGTTTCCGGCGAGTTAATTGCGGTTTTAGGTCCTAATGGTGCAGGTAAATCCAGTTTAATTAAAACTATCTGTGGTGAGTGGCCTGCAAGTACCGGACAGATACGTCTACATAACAAACCGTTACCAAATTGGCCGAGACACTTATTGGCCCGACATCTGGGCGTTTTGCCTCAGGCCAGCCATTTATCTTTTCCATTCAAAGCGCAGGAGGTGGTTGCCATAGGTGCCACACCACTCAACCTGAATCGTCATGATATAGATCAAGCCGTGCAAAAGTGGATGCAAGCGACCGATACCTGGCAATTTGCCGACAGGCTTTATCCCAGCTTATCGGGCGGGGAACGACAACGGGTACAATTGGCCAGAGTATTGTTACAACTGTCGCAGGCAGAACGGGCTCCATTGTTATTACTGGATGAGCCAACTTCGGCACAGGATCTGGGACAGCAACATCTGTTATTGAATTTGGTAAAATCGCTCTGTCAGAAAAACAACTTTGCGGTGATCAGTATTTTGCATGATTTGAACCAAGCGAGCCGTTATGCTGACAAAGTGTGGCTTTTACAACAGGGTGAACTCGTCGCCCAGGGATCACCACCGCAGGTGCTTCAACCTGAAACAGTAATGAAAATATGGGGTTATCAACCGGAGCTGTTTTTTAACAGCCAGGGCCAGCAGATACTGGTCTGAGGAGCGTAAAGTCACTGTTAAATTGCTGCCTATAGACCCTAACTGAATTGACTAACATCCATGAGCACAGAAACCAGCTATCAGCTTACAGGCATACTCAAACAAGCGTTGAGTTATAAAAAGCATCTGGTAAAAGCCAACCTTATCGCGCTTTTTGCCACTCTCTGTGCCGTTCCAGTGCCATTATTGTTACCGATAATGGTGGATGAAGTCCTGCTGGACCAACCCGGTACTGCTGTGGCATTTATCTCCTCGTTTACCCCAGAACACTGGCATGGCCCTATTCTTTTCATTAGCGCAATGCTGATCCTGACCCTGGTATTACGTTTAGCGTCATTGGTTTTAAACGTGTTGCAGTCACGCTATTTCACCATTATTGCCAAACGCATTACCTTTCGAATTCGCCGACAGCTGATCAAACGGCTGGGAAGAATCGCCATCAGCGAATATGAAACCCGCGGCAGTGGTGGTATTTCCTCACATTTTGTCACCGATATTGAGGTGATTGATAACTTTATTGGCAATACCATCAGTCGGTTTATCGTCGCGGTGTTAAGTATTATCGGCACAGCGGTGATTTTGCTGTTTCTGCATTGGCAACTGGCTTTGCTGATTCTGTTTATGAATCCTCTGGTGATTTATTTCACCATGCGGGTGGGTAAACAGGTCAAAAACCTGAAAAAAAATGAAAATACCGCGGTCGAGGTTTTTCAGCAAAGCCTGACTGAAACACTCGACGCAATTCAGCAGATTCGTGCTGCCAACAGAGAAAAACATTACTTCCTGCGAGTTATTGATCGCGCTCGCGGGGTACGCACACATGCTACTGATTATGCCTGGAAGAGTGATGCAGCGAACCGAATATCCTTTGTTATTTTTCTGTTTGGGTTTGATATATTTCGCGCGGTAAGCATGTGGATGGTAGTCTTTTCTGATCTGAGTATCGGTCAGATGTTTGCGGTATTTGGCTACCTTTGGTTCATGATGGGACCGGTGCAGGAAGTGTTGAATATCCAATATGCATTTTATGCTGCCGGTGCCGCAGTTTCTCGTCTGAACAAATTGTTTTCGTTAAAACAGGAAGTGGTTTATCCGGCCAAAACCAACCCGTTTATCGAAGGCCAGGCCAGCAGTATCCGCATTGAAAATCTGCATTTCAGTTATGACGAAAATAATCCGGTACTCAGCGGTGTATCCCTGGATATCAAAGCGGGTGAAAAAGTGGCTCTGGTGGGGGCCAGCGGTGCCGGTAAATCCACCTTGGTCAATGTATTACTGGGTCTTTATCCAGCCGATAAAGGCATGGTGTATTTCAACGAGGTACCAGTCAGCGACATTGGACTGGAAGGGGTGCGCGAGCATGTGGCCACCGTTTTACAACATCCTGCTTTGTTTAATGACTCAGTGCGGGAAAACATTACATTGGGCCGCAATTATCCTGATGAAGCGATCTGGCAGGCGATAAAAACCGCACAGATTGAAGATGTTATTCAGGCCATGCCGAAAGGTCTGGATACCTTGGTTGGCCGTTCCGGCGTTAAGCTGTCCGGTGGCCAACGCCAGCGCCTTGCCGTAGCCAGAATGGCATTAATGAATCCCAGTGTGGTGGTGCTTGATGAGGCTACTTCAGCACTGGACAGCAATACCGAACATCATCTGCATATCGCCTTGGCGGATTATCTGAAAAACCGCACAACTATAATCATTGCCCACCGCTTAAGCGCTGTTCGGCAAGCCGATCGAATTGTGGTGTTTGATGGTGGTGAAATCATTGCCGATGGTGATCACGACAGTCTGATTCAGGAACACGGCATTTATCAGAAACTTTATGCTCAGCAGATTTAGGTTTTAGATATAACCACAGAGACACAGAGGGCACAGAGGGCACAGAGGGCACAGAGGTCTCTTTAAAACCTCTAGGCTAAAAAGAAAATATCCGCAGATTACGCAGATTTGCACAGATTAATTAGCAGTTTTTCTTAGTGTTTATCTTGTATTTCAGAAACAAGGTAGAGCTGACAAGCGGATTATAAAAATGTCTGTTAGAAAAATAAGCTATGTATCAGCAGGCTTATAGCCTGCAAATACATATTAAGAATCTGCGAAAATCTGCGTAATCTGCGGATAAAATAACCACATACCCCCGAAAGCTTTCTCTGTGCCCTCTGTGTCTCTGTGGTTAGTTTTTAATCACTTAACGCCGTTTCAGCTGCTCCATATCACGTACCGCGCCTTTAGCAGCAGAGGTCGTCAAAGCGGCATAAGCCTGCAGAGCAAGGCTGACTTTACGTTCACGGTTAACCGGTTTCCAGGCCATTTCTCCGCGTTGTTCCATCGCGATACGTCTTTCCGCCAGCTGTGCATCGGTTAAGTCCACATTGATGCTGCGATTAGGGATATCAATGTGAATCATATCGCCCTCTTCGACCAGACCAATATTGCCCCCTTCTGCAGCTTCCGGTGAAGCATGACCAATAGATAAGCCAGAAGTACCACCAGAGAATCGGCCATCGGTCAGCAACGCACAGTGTTTGCCAAGCCCCTTGGATTTCAGATAGCTGGTCGGGTAAAGCATTTCCTGCATACCCGGCCCGCCCTTCGGGCCTTCATAGCGAATCAGTACCACGTCACCAGCTTGAACCTGTTCCGTCAGAATGGCGGTCACAGCATGATCCTGCGATTCAAAGATACGCGCCGGACCAGAGAATTTAAGTATTGACTCATCAACACCAGCGGTTTTGACAATACAGCCCTCTTCGGCCAGATTGCCAAACAAGACTGCCAAACCTCCGTCTTTGCTGTAGGCATGCTCAACATTACGAATACAACCCTCTTCACGATCCAGATCCAAAGAAGGCCAGCGGCAATCCTGACTAAATGCGGTTTGGGTTGGTATTCCGGCAGGTCCCGCCAGATAACGTAATTGTGCTGGCTGATGATCACTGCGTGCCACATCCCATAAAGCCAGTCCTTCGGCCATTGTTTTGCTGTGCACGGTAGGTACTTCGGTATGTAACAAACCACCGGCAGCCAGCTCAGACAAAATGCCAATCACACCACCGGCACGGTGCACATCTTCCATATGATATTTATTAGTGGCAGGAGCGACTTTGCAAAGATTCGGAATCTTACGTGACATCCGGTCGATATCCGCCATAGTAAAATCTACTTCACCCTCATGCGCCGCAGCCAGTAAATGCAAAACGGTATTGGTGGAACCGCCCATCGCAATATCCAGCGCAATCGCATTTTCAAATGCCGCTTTGCTGGCGATGGCACGAGGTAAGACATCTTCTTCATCATTTTCGTAATAACGTTTTGCCAGATCGACGATACGGCGACCTGCTTCCAGAAACAGTTCGCGGCGATCAGCATGTGTCGCCAGTAAAGAACCGTTACCGGGCAATGACAGACCCAATGCTTCTGTCAGACAGTTCATTGAGTTGGCAGTAAACATTCCAGAGCACGAACCACAGGTTGGACATGCACTGCGTTCTACCTGAGCAACATCTTCATCACTGACATTGTCGTCGGCTGCCTGCACCATGGCATCGACCAGATCAAGTTTGACATCCTGACCAGCCAATTTGGTTTTACCGGCCTCCATCGGGCCACCAGAAACAAACACTACTGGAATATTCAAGCGTAATGCTGCCATCAACATTCCAGGGGTAATCTTGTCACAGTTGGAAATGCATACCAGCGCATCAGCACAATGGGCATTGACCATATATTCGACTGAGTCGGCGATAATTTCGCGTGAAGGCAGACTGTAAAGCATGCCACTATGACCCATGGCGATACCATCATCGACCGCAATGGTATTGAATTCTTTCGCAACACCGCCGACCCGTTCGATTTCACGCGCGACTAACTGACCCAGATCTTTCAAATGAACATGACCCGGAACAAACTGTGTGAATGAGTTCGCAATCGCTATAATAGGTTTGCTGAAATCATCATCCTTCATACCCGTGGCACGCCATAAAGCACGGGCGCCCGCCATGTTACGGCCAGCAGTAGAAGTTTTTGAACGATATTCAGGCATTAATATTCTCCAACTAAATTTGAGACTGATGGACGCTCTGCTACAGCGGAACTACATCAGTTTAGCCGAGAGATTTTACACGCAACTTGGCAAGCGTGGTGAGACTACGATAAAAAGACATTATGAATTCATCATCACAACAACCAACTGACGCCCATTTCGCGACCACAACGTCGTGGTTCAGAGCGGCTGCGCCCTATATTCATGCCCACAGTGGCGCGACTTTTGTTATCGCCTTTGATGGAGAAACGGTCGCAGCCGATAATTTCGACCATCTGATCCATGATCTGGCTATTCTCAATAGTCTGGATATACGACTGGTGCTGGTGTTCGGTGCACGTCCACAAATTGAAGCGAAATGTGAAAAGCTTGGTATCGCAGTTAAATATCATCAAGGTTTAAGAATTACAGATGATGCCTGCTTGCAAATTGCCCGGGCCGTCGTGGGTGACTTGCGTATTGCTATTGAATCAAAACTGTCATTCGGTCTGCCACATACCCCAATGGCTGATTCACGGATTCGCTGTGTCAGTGGGAATCTGGTTACCGCAAGACCTGCCGGCATTATTGATGGGATAGATCTGGGACATACTGGTGAAGTCAGAAGAATTGATGCCGAAGGTATTCAACAGCAATTAACCAGTGGCAATCTGGTATTGCTGCCACCATTGGGATATTCATTAACTGGTGAGATCTTTAACTTATCAGCAGAATCAATCGCCACCGCAGTGGCTACCCGGTTACAGGCTGACAAACTTATTTTTATTGGCCAGAGTAATGAAAATCTACCGCGTGAAATAACCATCCAACAAGCCAGGGACTATGAGCACCCTTCGCTTAATGCTGCCGTTACCGCTTGTAAAGCTGGTGTCAGCAGGGTTCATCTACTTGATCGTTCTGTTGATGGCGCTTTGTTGCAGGAATTGTTCAGTCGGGACGGGGTTGGCACTTTAATCAGTGCAACGTCTTTTGAAACTACGCGTCAGGCGAATATTGATGACGTTGGCGGTATTCTCGAACTGATGCAACCGCTCGAACAAAGTGGTGTATTAGTTAAACGTTCACGGGAATTGCTGGAACGGGAAATTGATCATTTCACCGTGATGGAGCGCGACGGCACTGTCGTAGCCTGTGCGGCATTATACCCCTATCCGGAAAACAATGCCGCTGAACTGGCCTGTATGGCAATCTCATCTGATTACCGTCATCAGGGTCGCGGCAAACAGTTATTAAACATTCTGGAAAAACAAGCCAAAGCCGCGGGCTGGGATACATTGTATGTACTCACCACGCAAACAGCGCACTGGTTTATCGAGCATGGCTTTCAACCGTCTGCAATCAGTGATTTACCGATGCAAAAACAGGCTCTTTATAACTATCAGCGGAATTCCAGTGTCTTTCGTAAACAACTGGTTTAGCCAGATGATGAATCGCGGTTTCCGACGCGTTTGCGGTACTCGGGAAATAACAGCGGAGCGAATTCATGCAGGGCTTTTTCATATACCCGGCGTTTAAAAAACACGATTTCCTCAACCGGTGTCCAGTAATCCACCCAGCGCCAGTCATCAAACTCTGGCTTGTCATGCAGGTCCAGTCGCACATCGGTTTCATCACCGGTAAAGCGCATCAGAAACCAGCGTTGTTTCTGACCGATACATAAAGGCTTGTTACCATAGCGCAGATAACGCTTCGGCAGCCGATAACGCAGCCAGCCCCGCGTGGTTGCAATCAACTCAACATGCTCTCGCCCCAGACCAATCTCTTCTGTCAGTTCACGGAAAGCAGCTTGCTCCGGCGTCTCGTTGATTTTTATGCCGCCCTGGGGAAACTGCCATGAGTCATGCTGAGCACGTTGCGCCCACAACACCTGGTTGAGATCATTGCAGAGGATTATCCCCACATTGGCTCTAAAGCCATCTTTGTCTATCACGGTTCAATCTCTCACCGGGGCAACGGTAAGCAATGGCCGCCGGCACAATAATTTATTTAATAGGTTTAGATTAGTGAATGAGGCATGAGGATGCAACGCATTTTGTCTTACAATAGGTACTCATTTTATCGGGACATGACCAGTTACAATGGCTTTAGCAATATTTGATTTAGACAATACCCTACTCGGTGGTGACAGTGATTATTTGTGGGGGCGCTATTTGGCGGAAAATGCCATAGTGGATCCGCAGAGTTACCACGACACCAATCTGGCCTTTTACAATGATTATCAGTCGGGGCAATTGGATATAAATGCCTTCCTGCAATTTGTGTTTGAGCCACTGGCCAAAAACAGCATGCAAGATCTGTTGGCATGGCGTGCAGATTATCTGCAACAAAAAATCCTGCCGATTATTCTGCCAAAAGGCCTTGAGCTGATTGAACAACACCGCCTGCGAGGCGATACGCTGTTAATCATCACTGCAACCAATAGTTTTTTAACCACACCGATTGCAGAACTGCTGAAAATTGACCATCTGATTGCGACTGATCCTGAAATGCTGGATGGACGCTATACCGGAAAAGTTTTTGGCGTACCGTCATTCCAGCATGGCAAGGTAGAACGTCTGCAACATTGGTTGGCTGAACATCAGCAGGATCTTGCCGGAAGTTATTTTTATAGTGATTCGCACAATGATCTGCCGTTGCTGGAACAGGTCGATACACCAATCGCTGTGGATCCGGACGACAAACTGGCCGAAGTTGCACGACAACGTGACTGGAAAATCCTCAGTCTGCGTGAATAATTGCTACAATTCGGGGTTTTAATCACTTAAATTCAGGCCGTCAATTATGGAATGGGAAGTTGTTATCGGGTTAGAGATCCACGCCCAGCTTGCAACCAAATCAAAAATTTTCTCTGGAGCAGCTACTGCTTACGGCGCGGCGCCAAACTCTCAGGCGTGTGCCGTTGATCTGGGTTTACCGGGTGTATTGCCGGTGTTAAACAAAGAAGCAGTGCGCATGGCCGTTAAATTCGGTCTTGCCGTTGATGCTGAAATTGCTGATCGCTCGGTGTTTGCCCGCAAAAACTATTTTTATCCGGATTTACCTAAAGGCTATCAAATCAGCCAGTTTGAATTGCCCATCGTTGGCAAAGGTCAAATCAGCATTGAAATGGAAGACGGCAGCGAGAAAATTGTCGGCATTACCCGTGCCCATCTTGAAGAAGATGCCGGTAAATCCCTTCACGAAGATTTTCATGGCCAGACCGGCATCGATTTAAATCGAGCCGGTACGCCATTACTGGAAATCGTTTCCGAACCGGATATGCGCAGCGCTAAAGAAGCTGTGGCCTATATGAGAAAAATTCATTCTCTGGTGCGTTATCTGGAAATCTGTGATGGCAATATGCAGGAAGGATCCTTCCGTTGTGATGCCAACGTTTCCATTCGCCCTAAAGGTCAGGAAAAATTCGGCACTCGCGCTGAACTGAAAAATATTAATTCATTCCGCAATGTTGAGCGCGCTATCAATATCGAAATTGAGCGGCAGATTGATGTGATCGAATCGGGTGGTACGGTCATTCAGGAAACCCGTCTGTATGACGCCGATAAAAATGAAACCCGTTCCATGCGCAGCAAGGAAGAAGCGAACGATTACCGTTACTTCCCTGATCCAGACTTACTACCTGTGGTGCTGGATGAAGGACTGCTTGAACAGGTCCGTGCTACGTTGCCGGAACTGCCGAATGAAAAACGTGACCGTTTGATCAGTGAAATGGGCTTATCCAAATATGACGCCAGCGTGCTGACCAGCAGTCGAGAACTGGCCGATTATTTTGAATCGGTGCTGGCAGCGACAGGAAATAAAGATCCAAAACAATGCGCCAACTGGGTAACCGGTACTTTATCCGGCGCACTGAATAAAGCTGGTCTGGAAATCACTGAATCTCCAGTATCTGCCGAGCAGCTTGGCAGTGTTTTACTGCGCATTCAGGACAACACCATCTCTGGCAAGATTGCCAAGCAAGTGTTTGAGGCTATCTGGAATGGTGAAGGCGCTGATGCCGATGCAGTCATAGAATCCAAAGGTCTGAAGCAGGTCACTGATAGTGGTGCCATTGAAGCAATGATTGATGAGGTGATTGCCGCTAATCCGCAACAGTTACAACAATATCGTGACGGTAAAGAGCAGTTATTTGGCTTTTTTGTCGGACAGGTGATGAAAGCATCAAAAGGCAAAGCCAATCCTGGTCAGGTCAACGAGATCCTCAAACAGAAATTGGCTGGTTAGACTTTTTATATTGAACACGAAAGCCCTGACGCTGGATAGGCGCTCAGGGCTTTTTTGTGTGCCAGATTTGTGCAAATCAGTTCACATTTTGGATTAAGCTACTCCCAGTATTCGACAATCTGATGTAGTATCGGCTGATGTTTTTTGAACACGCATAACAAGGACGCTAATGATTCATTTAAAATTCAGGATGTTGGGCCTACTAAAATGAAGTTTGTACAGGAACATTTACCTACCAAAAGCGGTTTTAACAAACTCTCCTCGACATCGGCGTTGAGTGATGCAAACTGGGTACTAGTCTTCGGTTCGGTTAATCGTTTCAGCGAACGTAACTTCGCCAGTCAACTACAGAAACGTTACCCCAATGCGCAAATTATCGGCTGCACCACCTCCGGTGAAATTACCGGTGATGGTGTATTTGATGACAGTGTTCACATAACCGCCATGCAATGGCAACGCAGTCAGCTCCGGTTTATCTGTAAGCCCGTAAACAGCATGGAACAGTCGCATGCGCTCGGAGCCCAGATTGCCAACGAATTAATCGCCCCGGATTTAAAAGGTGTGTTTGTACTCAGTGACGGTCTCAACGTAAACGGCTCGGAACTGGTTGAAGGTCTGCAGGAAGTGCTGCCTAATACCCCCATTACCGGCGGACTGGCCGGTGATGATGCCAAATTTACCAAGACATTGTTACTGAATAACGATCAAATCAAGGATCGCATTGTGATTGCCGTCGGCATATACGGTAAAGATGCCATTGTAACCAGTGGTGCATTGGGTGGCTGGAAGCCTTACGGCCCACCTCGACGCATTACCAAAGCCATCAAAAATGTGGTTTATGAAATGGACAATAAACCCGCCTTGCCACTTTACAAAATGTATATCGGCTACTACGCCAGCGAATTGCCCTCTTCGGGTCTGAATTTTCCGTTTGCCATCATGGATGATAAAAACGTTAATGTGATTCGAACATTGCTGTCGATTAACGAAAAAGAGAACAGCATGACCTTTGCCGGCAACATTGCTGAAGGCTCAACCGTCCGTTTTCTCAAATCTGATCACGATCAACTGGTTGCAGGTGCCAGTGAGGCCGCGAGACAGATTTTATTGAAGAAAGTGGATATTAACGATAAGGCATTAGCCATCTGTGTCAGTTGTGTTGGACGCAAACTGGTAATGGAAGATCAGGTTTCAGATGAAGTCTATGCGGTGCAGCGACTGCTGGGGATGCAAACTGGCATTACCGGTTTTTACTCTAATGGCGAAATCTGCTCCGGAGAAGATGATAGTCACAGCCTGTTGCATAACCAAACTATGACTATCGCCTATTTAAGCGAACATAACTCCTGAGAATAAACTGGCATTGGCATAACGCCTATGCCAGTTCTCTTGCAGCGGCGAGCAAAGCCAGCCGTGCAATCACACCATAAGCGTAAAAGCGATTGGGTTCGGCATCAGGTTTATCAAATTTGTCCGGTGTAATACAGGATTGGGCAAACGCCAACGGTTCGAAATGCATACCTGGTGCATTGAGATTCTCATCCACCCCCCGCCCGGTATGCACGCGATAAAATCCGCCGATAACAAAATGATCCATCATGTAAATTACCGGCTCAGCAACCGCTTCATCCTCTCCCAGCGTTTCGAAGGTATAGACTCCTTCCTGAATCAAAACATTATCTACCACAAGACCTTCTTTGGCTGAGGACATCTTGGTGCGCTGTTTACGGTTCAGGTTCAATAATTCGTCAGCACTTTTCACCATCATAATGCCCATTCCATAAGTGCCTGAATCGGCCTTGAGTACGACAAACGGCTCTCTGTCTATACCGTATTGATCGTATTTATTCTGTATAGCGGTTAGCAGTGTATTGACGTTTCGTGCCAGACATTCCATGCCATTCCGTTCCATGAAATTGACTTCACCACATTGCAGACTGAGGGGAGAAACCAGCCATGGATCAATGCCAATCTGTTCAGCAAATGCATGAGCCACCATTGCATAATGAGTAAAATGATCTGACTTTTTACGGGTGGCCCAGCCAGCTTTCAATGGTGGGGCCAACTGCTGTTCCAGATTTTCCAGAATCGCTGGTTGTCCGCCTGACATATCGTTATTCATTAACACCAGACAAGGAGAAAAATCGCCAATGGCAACTCGATTACCCTGACGCTCCAATGGGGAAATTTCACAGCTTTTGCCCGAAGGAAGTTCAACCGTTATCGGTTCCTTAATATCATCGCGCAAACTTGCAATACGAGCCTCCAATCCGGCTTTTTCAAAAATATCTCTTAAGGTTTCTACACTTTCAAGATAAAACAGGTTTCGGGTGTGGTTTTCCGCAATGATCAATACCCGCCGGGCTTTGGGACAAAGTCTCTCAACTGCAGCCTGTGCAGCCTGCACACATAGCGGCATAAAGGAAGGATTCAGGTTATTAAAACCTGCAGGAAATAAATTGGTATCAACGGGCGCCAGTTTAAAACCGGAGTTTCGCAAATCTACCGAAGCATAGAAAGGCGCGGGCGTTTTTAGCCATTGCTCACGCAACCAGCATTCGACATCGGCCTGCCGCTCCAGTAAATGCGCTTCCAGTTCCAGTAAAGGCCCATTCAGGGCAGTAGTAAGGTGCGGTACGGCTGATGTCATGATGAACTCTCTGAATCAATAAAAATGAGGATGACGGGGTTAGAGTCTGTTTATCTTTCATCGCCGACAATGGTGTCGATGAAAGTTAAACATAGCCTAGTTACTGTGATATGGGACACAGATCGGATATTTCAAGTCATACATACTCTGCCATGCATTTATAAATGAGGGAATAACAGACCTTAACATCGAAAGTAGTCACTAGCCTGACGATCAAAAATGGGTTATCTTCAAGGCTGATTTTAATCGAATGTTTCAGGCTGTAGGTACAAATGACCGTGAGTGAGACTTTATCAGAATTTTCGGGCCTTAAGGTGATGGTCATCGATGACAGCAAAACGATTCGCCGCAGTGCCGAATCCCTGCTGCAGAAAGCAGGTTGTGAGGTTCTTACCGCGGACAATGGTTTTGAGGCGTTGCCTATAATAAGCGGGCAGCATCCCGATATCATCTTTATCGATATTATGATGCCGCGCCTGGATGGCTATCAAACCTGTGCCTTAGTGAAAAATAATCCTAAATACCGCGATATTCCCGTGGTAATGCTATCCAGCAAGGATGGATTGTTTGACCGTGCAAAGGGGCGGGTTGTTGGCGCAGAACAGTATCTGACAAAACCTTTTACCCGCGATGATTTACTGGATGCGATACGGACGCATTTGTTCGACAAAAACAAGGACGCTTAGGTTTTTATGGCTTTAATCTTAATAGCCGATGACTCGCCAACTGAAGTGTATGTGTTACAGAAAATGTTGGAAAAAAATGGTCACGAAGTGATTGTGGCCACAGATGGTGAGCAGGCAGTTGCAATGGCGCAATCTCAAATGCCTCAATTAATTTTGATGGATGTGGTGATGCCCGGTTTAAATGGTTTTCAGGCGACTCGCAGATTAACGAAAGATGCCGCCACATCGAATATTCCCATTGTTATCGTCTCCTCCAAACATCAGGAAACTGATCGTATGTGGGGCATGCGACAAGGCGCCCGGGGCTATCTTGGCAAACCCGTCGCCGAGAATGACCTGATATTACAGATTAACGAATTAGTGGAAATCTCAGCATGACCACAATGGACAATCCGGCAGATATCATTGCTACCCTTAAGGATATTGAGCGACGCAGTCAGCAGCGTATGGCGGGCTTATCCCAGCAGGATAATATGGAGGGCGCCTGGACCGCTATCGGCTTCCGTCTGGAAAATTTACATCTGCTTATTCCTCTCAGTCAGTCCCGAGAAGTTTTCCCGCTACCATTACAGATAACCCCTGTTCCTAAATCTCAGCCCTGGGTCGTTGGTATAACCAGCCTGCGGGGTGATCTTCTACCGCTAATCGATTTGAGCCTGTTTTTGCATGGTAGCTCTAGTCCAGCGGATAAACGCAAACGCGTTATTGTTTTGAACCATCCCGAGTTTTTCACTGGATTGATAGTGGATGAGGTTTTCGGTCTGAAACATTTCCAACGCCAACCTGAACCGGCAGATGCCAGACAGCATTTACATCTTAAACCGTATCTGCAGGGTCGACTTTACCAGCAAGAAACCTATTGGCACGTATTCAGCCTGCTTAAACTGGCTGAAGATCCAAAATTTTTGAATGCAGCCGCTTAACGATTTTATTTCAGGACATGCCCTATGAACGCCACCAGTAAACTGTTTTTTTCTTCGCTGCTCAGCGGCAAAAATCTGTTTTACCTTATCTTGATAATTCTTTTCAGTGGCTTGACGCTCGCCGGTATCTGGTTATTGGTGTCCGGACAATATGTACTGGTTTATCCCGATCCACTGGTCACAGCTGCAGCCAGTGGTCTAAGCGTCATTTTGGCGGTGGTATTCGCGTTGATGGTGGCGTATCAGCCATTGCGTAAAATCAAACAATCCATGGATGAAATGGAGTTACAGAACCGCCATAACCAGGACGCGATTTTGCGACTGCTGGATGAAATGGGCGATCTGGCCGATGGTGATCTGACCGTCACCGCAACCGTTACTGAAGATATTACCGGGGCGATAGCAGATTCCGTGAACTACACTATCGATGCATTGCGCAGTCTGGTGGCTCAAATCAACTCGACTACCTTGCAGGTTGCTTCTGCCGCACAGGAAACCCAGGCTACGGCCTTACATCTCACCGATGCCAGTGAACATCAGGCCCAACAGATTTCCGAAGTCAGCTCGGCCATTACCCAAATGGCCGCTTCTATCGAGCTGGTGTCTGAAAATGCCACCCAGTCTTCTGAAGTTGCGAAGCAATCAGTAAGTCTTGCCGTACAAGGTAACGGTGCGGTGAAAAAGGCTATTCATGGCATGGACACCATTCGCGAACAGATTCAGGAAACGTCCAAGCGGATGAAACGGCTGGGGGAAAGTTCGCAGCAAATCGGTGAAATCGTTGAACTGATCAATGACATCGCAGAACAAACCAATATCCTGTCCTTGAATGCGGCGATTCAGGCCGCTATGGCCGGTGAAGCCGGTCGTGGTTTTGCGGTTGTTGCGGATGAGGTTCAGCGACTGGCGGAACGTTCAGGCAGTGCCACTCGCCAGATTGATGCGCTGGTACGTACCATTCAAAGCGATACCAGTGAAGCCATCAGTTCCATGGAACAAAGTACCGCTGAAGTAGTTTCCGGAGCACGCCTGTCGCAAGACGCCGGTGCCTCGCTGGAACAAATTGAAACCGTCTCCCAGCAATTAGCCGAACTGATTAACAATATTTCCAGCAATGCCAAACAACAGGCAACAGCGGCGATTGGTACGTCAGAAAATATGAGTGTGATTCAGGAAATCACCATGCAGACGTCAACCGGTACCAATGAGAGTGCGGCGGCAATCGGCAGACTGCTTGAACTGACAAATGAGCTGCGTAAGTCAGTCTCTGGTTTCAAATTACCCTGATGCAGCCTGAGCTGGTGGAGAAGCGAATATGACCCAATCCAGAGGCAACTACAATGCTCTGACATGGCTGCAGGATGAATTGCAGAAGTCTCTCGCTGCGTCATTACAATCGGTTCAGACCTATATTGATGATCCGCAACAATCAGAATCGCTTAGCCGTTGTGTAGAGCATCTTTATCAGGTGAACGGTACGCTGGAAATGCTCAATCTGGATGGCGCACAGATGCTTGCAGCTGAAATGCAGTCCATCGCGGGTTATATGCGTTCATTCCCGGAAGATAAACAAAACTCAGCATTAGAAACGTTAACCCGTGGCTTGATTCTGTTGCCGACGTATTTACAAAAGGTGAATGAGAAGTTTCCAGACAATGCTTTATGTCTGCTGGACTCAATAAATGAATTAAGAGTATTGAGAGACAAACCCGCTATTGCTGAAACCGATGTGTTTACTCCGGATTTATCCATCAGCCTTCCGGACAGTATTGCCCCTAACCCTGCTCACACAGCTCCCCCTCTAGAGCTGGAAAGACATAAAATAGCGCACGTATTTCAACACTTGCTGTTGACCTGGATGCGCGAACAGGACGATAAAAGTCTGCGTAAGATGCGTGGCATTCTGCGGCATTTACGGCTGCAATGTTTGCAGGAAAAAACCACGCTTTTCTGGTGGGTCGCTGAGGCTCTGCTCGAAGGTCTGGCACACCGAGGCATTCGCGATGATTCCAGCGCCAAACAACTTATTGGCAAAATGGCTTCGCCGATTCGACTGGTCTGTGAAGGCGACGAAAACTCATTACTGGCCGGTTATCCCGAAACCTTATTGAAACAGCTATTGTTACTGGTTGCCCGTTCAAGCAGCTATGGACCTTTAGTTACCGGCGTGAAAGCAAGTTTTGGGCTGACATTCTACGATCAGGCTTCACAATTAATCGGTCACAGCGATGCAGCATTACAAGAAGCGCAAAATGCCCTGCTTGAGCAGCTTGAAGAACTGAAAGAGCGTATCAGTCAGTTCGATACTGCCGAAGACCAGGCTGATGAAGCCGTTAACGATATTAGCCTGCAACTGTTGAGCATGGCAGATACGCTGACGCTTTTACAGCATCAGACCCAAAGTGATTATTTACATAAACAACATACGGCACTGCAGAAATGCCTGGCGACTGATAAGTCCTATCATGATCAATTGACCAGTCTGGCTGATGACTTATTGCAAATCGAAGCGTTACTCAGAAAAACCGATGCAGCTGACGCGATTCATCGCCAGTTGCAAAAAACTGTATTAACCGAGTGTCTTAATGAGTTGGCCAGTGTTAAAGAACTGTTGATTCTTCAATCAAGTCATCAGACGGACAATGATGAAACAGTTCAGCAAAATCTGGCAAATAGTTTAAACATGCTGGCCGGCAGTCTGGATGTACTGGATATCAGTAAAGCATCACAACTGTTTTCTTCATTGGCAACTAAGTTTAATCAGGATGCTTCATCGTTCAATGATCCGAAAGCTCAACAGGATATGGCCGAAATACTAGCGTCGGCGGAAATCTATCTGGAAAACCTGCACCAAACCGGTCAGGCCGACGAAAATATTCTGCAAACAGCCCTTCAGACATTGCAACATTTTGGGCAAAGCACTGAGCAAACTGATGAATTGCAGCTACCCGAGATTGATTTTTCTGCCGATAAGTCCATTGAGGACGAAGTTAGTGCTGAAGATGAGAAGTTAAGCTCGGTTGATTTGTATCTCAGATCGCTCGAAGATAAAGCGGCAGATATCGATGCCTCTCACCTCAGTATCGCTCCACCGGATCAGGAATCTTTTGCAGCGCAAGATATCAGCAACTCAGAAGAGCAGGTTGAGGCGTTGGAACTGCCCGAGATTGATTTTTCTGCCGATAATTCCAGTGAAGTCCCCGCTGAAAAAGCTGAACCTCTGAAATTGAGCTCTGTCGATTTATATATTGAGGCGCTCGAAGACAGAGAAACTGACACTCAAACGTTGCAGTTCGAAGATTTCCAACCGCCTGTTGCAGACCTCAGCGAAACTATCACTGCAGATGAACCATTGGAGTTACAGGATTATCAGTCCAAGGACATCAACTTTGATCAGGTAGAGTCCGAGACTTCCGAGCCAGTTGCTTTTGAAGATCAAACATCTTTTTCTGCTGAATCTGCAGACTCCTCCGAAAGTAGCGATAGCTTTAGCTCCGGAAACTGGCAATTTGAAGAGCATATCAATCCTGAAATCGCTGAAGTTTTTGTTGAAGAAGCCAATGAGGTTTTAGACGATTTACAGCAACTACTGCCTATTTGGAGCGAAACGCCGGAAAATGGTGATCTGCCAACTATCCGCCGTCATTTTCATACTCTAAAGGGCAGTGGGCGGATGGCTGGTGCAACCACCATTGCCGATATGGCGCAAGCAGTAGAACATTTATTAAATCAGATTTTAGAAGATGCTTTACCTGTTTCGGATGAAATCATGGCGTTGGTCATGGAAGCAGTTCCGGAAGTTAACGACTGTTTAGGTTTATTCACTCAGGCACAATCCGATTTCACTGAATCTGCAGCAGCATTAACCATACTTGCACAACAACTCACTGAACAGGAAAGTGTGTTGGATAGTGCCGATGAAGATGAAGAAGACAGAGCTTTACGAGATATTTTCTATCAGGAAGCAGAACAGCACCTGCAAAATCTATTTGCTGAAACAGCTGTTTTACAAGTCGGCAAAGTCATTAATAAATCCATGCTCAGTGCAGCACATTCTCTCAAAGGCTGTGCCAATATTGCCGGTGTCAAACCCGTCGCCATAATTGCCACTCAGCTCGATCAGACTTTCCGTAACCTTTATCACCAGCAACAAACGTTCACTGAAAAATCTATCAGCGAATTGAATGACATCGTAATGGAATTAAGTCAGTTGTTGCAGGCAGTAAAAACAGGGGAAGACGAGCCAGATATTCGTCTGCTGGATCGGCGAATTTTTGAACTTTGTCCGAAAAAGTCAGAACAAAGCCACACTGCACGACTGGACCCGGAACAGCTGGTCAGCTTTCTCGAAGAGACTGATGGACTTTTAAATGAGTACAGCCAGCAACTTGCTGCATGGCAGCAAACGGATAGCGAGCCTCCCTTAGCATTACAGCAGACATTAAACTCTCTCGCAGAAAATGCCGAAAATAGCGTACTGCCTCAACTGGCTGCTCTTTATCAGTTAATGCAACGTCTCATCTCACATCCCCAAAGCCGAAGCGAGAATTTAAAAGTCCTGCTAGAAGAAGCATTGGAAATTGTTAATGATCAGATTGAGGCGCTGATACAGCATAAGACACCAGCCGATTTCACCCTCTTCCGTGAACAGATTCGTGCCACTTTGACAGCGTTTGATACTGTTTCCACGGTTGAAGTTGATCCGGAAATTCTGGAAGCGTTTACCGAAGAAGCTGCTGAATTATTAGTCTCAACCGATCGTGCCATCAAACAATGGCAATCCGAACCGGAAAATCCAGCAGGCCCAATGCAGTTACAGCGCGACCTGCACACCCTTAAAGGTGGTGCAAGACTGACGGCAACCATGGCTATGGCAGATTTGACTCATCAGATTGAAACATTGGTGCTGTCCGTTACTGACCAGCAGGAAACACCAGACGATGGTTTTTTCAGTTTGCTGCAACGCTGCCAGGATCGGCTGACCGAAATGCAGGAACAGCTGGCGAGCCGGTCTGACATTCCTGCAGCCAATGATTTACTGCAAGAAATTCAACAGTATTCGGGTTATGTACCGGCAGATATTGATAATAGGGATACGTTGACGCAACCAGCTTCAACTGCTGAACAACTTCCTGCCGAAGCCAACAGCTTTCACAAAGCTCCAGCCGATAATGCTAAATCCAGCAGCTCACAAAGCTCGGAAAAAATCAGGGTACGAGCCGATCTGTTGGATTATCTGAGCAATTTTGCCGGTGAAGTCAGCATCACCCGCGATCAGGTAACCCAGCAGCATGGTGTCATGCATCAGCAGCTTGAGGAAATGGAAGAAACTGTTTCCCGTTTACATGAGCAATTACGCAAACTGGAAATTGAAACCGAAACCCAGATCCTTTATCGCTATGAAGACACTGTTCAGGATACCAACACCGAATTTGATCCATTGGAACTGGATCGTTTTTCGACTATCCAGCAGTTATCACGCAGCCTGACCGAAACCGTTAACGACTTGAATAATATCAGTCGTTCAATGGGTAACGTGATGCGCGAAACCGATATTTTGCTGCTGCAACAATCCCGGCTGAATACTGATTTACAGCAAGGCTTGATGCATACCCGCCTGCTACCATTTAATTCGATAGTGCCACGTCTGGAACGGATAGTCCGTCAAACCAATAGTGAATTAAATAAACAATCTCAATTACTGGTCAGTGGTGCAGATTTGGAACTGGATCGCACTATCCTGGATCGGCTGGTGGCACCGATAGAACATATTCTTCGCAATGCTATCGCCCATGGGCTGGAAACTGCCGACGAACGTTCACAACAGGGAAAAGAGCAAACGGGTCGGTTACAGATCAACATGCAACGTGAAGGTTCGGAGGTCGTCATCACCATAGCTGATGATGGTCAGGGACTGAATATTGAAAAAATCAAACAGCGCGCCATCTCGCAGAACCTGATTGATCCAAATAATATTCCTAACGAACAGACACTGATCCAGTTGATTCTGACATCGGGGTTCAGTACAGCCGACACTATCTCTCAATTAGCCGGTCGTGGTGTCGGTATGGATGTTGTCAGTAACGAAATCCGGGCACTGAAAGGTCGTTTATCAATCAGCTCTCAACCTGGTAAGGGCACACAGTTTCACCTGCGTCTGCCATTAACGTTGTCGGTTATGCAGGCATTGTTGATTTCGGTTAATCAACAGCAGTTTGCTGTGCCGCTATCAGCTGTCAACGCCGGTGAACGCATCAGCATTCAGCATATTGGCGAGTTGATGGCTCAGCAGAAGCCTACCTATACTTTCCATGGCGAACATTATGACTTTATTCCACTCGGTAATCTGCTTGGTCAACCTTTAAATCTACTGGAAAATCTGTCCCACCAAATGCCGTTACTGTTATTCCGTAGTGGTGATATCAAAATTGCCCTGGCCGTTGACAGTATTGATAGCAATCGGGAAATCGTTATCAAATCAGTTGGCCAACAGCTCGGACAAATCAGTGCGATCAATGGCGCAACCATACTTGGTGACGGTCGGGTTATTTTTATACTGGACATTCCAACGCTAATCGAGGATTACCAGGCTCCCTCCGGTACAACAAACCTGCAACAGGCCAGTGAGAGCTTTAAGAAAATTGAAGAAAATCGTAACCCACTGGCAATGATTGTGGATGATTCGATTACTATGCGTAAAGCAACGGAAGGCCTGTTAACACGCCTTGGCTTTGACGTGGTTACGGCGAAAGACGGTGTTGATGCACTGGCTCGATTATATGAACAAACACCTGATATCGTGTTGCTCGATGTGGAAATGCCCCGAATGGATGGCTTTGAATTCGCCTCGATTATTCGTAACGATTCGCAATTTAAACATTTGCCAATCATTATGATCACTTCCCGTACCGGTGATAAACACCGTCAACGCGCGATGAGCATCGGAGTGAATGCCTACCTTGGTAAGCCCTATCAGGATGATGAGTTGATTATTTCGATGAAACAACAACTCGCCTATAAATATCCTAACGAAAAGCGTTGAGAAAGACGCACAAAAGGCAATTATGCAGAAAGAAAAAGATTTTATTCATTGCATGTTGATTCCATTACGGCAGCATTATTTGTTGTTACCGAACCCAACGATTGCCGAAGTTATTCCGCTGCCGCGTCTGACTGATAGTGATATCAACTCAACCTGGTGTATCGGCCAGTTTTTCTGGCGTGATCTGCCATTAGAAGTGATTGATTTGGAAACGCTGATTGGAAGTGGCCAACAAAACAATCGTCAAATAAATAAACTATGCGTGATCAACGGTATCAACAGCGACGCTAAAATCAAGCATTATGCAGTTGCCTGCTGTGGCGCGCCTCAACTTATCACCATTAATGAAACGGCTGTGCAACCCACGCATGATATTGTCGATTCGGACTGGCTTCACTGCCAGATTAAGATCGGATCCAATGTCGCTTTTATTCCAAAACTAGATAATATTGAAACTCATCTGCAAAACAGCTTGTCGGGTAATACAATCTCTGACAATTTGCTTTAAGATACCGGCATGAAAAATCAAATTCGCATTGCAATATTGCTGATGCTTGCCGTTTTTTTGCCTA
>Ga0207883_1000117_pt1 | contig 41717 bp, 33 predicted proteins | sample MalvirmetaMSP109_FD_184229 | JGI IMG/M metagenome (GOLD analysis project Ga0207883, IMG submission 184229) | Marine viral communities from the Deep Pacific Ocean - MSP-109 (SPAdes) | ecosystem: Environmental > Aquatic > Marine > Oceanic | place: Pacific Ocean | collected 2011-05-21 | reverse complement strand
CGGTGGCGCAACTGGGGCTGAATACGCAGCCCTTCGAGCGCGACAATTCTTTGGCGTGCAAGCCTTGCCGAGCCGACCAAATACTGCTGGAGGGCCAACTGCGGCTCGTCCGGGTGACGCAAACGGAACAGGCGCACGAATGCTGGCACAGCTTTCGAGACTTGGTAGACTGGGCAGACGATGAACAGCCTAGATACGCCTTTTTGCGCGGCAGCTATACTCTGCAGCTCAACTTCTCCAAACGTAGCATTCGTCACAACAGCGATATGTTGGCGCCGTTCAGCGACAGCTGAACGGCCGGGCAGGAGATTGGCTGTACTGTGCGAAAGCAACTTGCACTCCCGGGCTGCAAAGATTGCTCCATTTTGGAGGCCAGGGCAGATGTTCAGGTTGTTTCAAATTCCTATAGCCTTCTCAATTGCTTTGCGGATAAAGGTCCGACCAGAACCTGAGGCATTTTGGAATTCCGTTGAGGAGAAATCGATCTCTCTGGCCGGATTCAGAATATCTTCAAAGTAACCAGAGCTTATGTTCCTCTTCTGAAATGCATCCGATGCTAGCTTTCGCAAAATGTCGAAAATGGCTTGCACACCTATGGTCCGAAAGATGTAAGATCCGTCGGTCGGGTTTTCCCAAAAAACACGGTCTGCCGCTTTTAGATAGTTTAGAACCATCTTGAAGATTACTGCGTCGTTGCCTTCGATGTAAGCGCTTCTCAACGGAGATTTGTCCTTTGGGCCTTCCAGGAGCGCGTTTCTGGTATGGGCGTCGCCTTCTCGCATTAGATTGGCGTCTCGCTTCGGATTGCTCGAGTAAAGCCTCATAATTCCATCAACCGCAACAGCAGTCGAAATCCGCCATGTGGCTTCAGCAGCAATCTTCTCCAGTCTCGAGTCTCGCTTTGGCGCGACCATGATGCGGCCTCGCAAGGGTGAGTCCGTGTCCGTTGCCAGCTTTCGGGTAAAAAAGACGGCCAGCTTGTCTGGCGTCCAATACTCTTCTGGCTCGTCAGATACGTTATATCCAAACAGTTCAAACGTTAGACTGCGATCCACCCGTTTCTGAGTAGAGTTAATGGTCGCAAAGATTTGGGCTTGCAGAGCTTTGGGAAGGTCGATGAAGATAGAACAAATCAGGTTCATGCTCCGCAGAGCTTCCGGACTAGCTTTTGCAAAAGAAAACAACCTGTGTTGACCATCAATCACCGCTGCAAGCTTCGCTTCCGATGGGATAGTCAGTTTGTGACAACCATCATCAGATACCTGGACGCTCCATGCACTGGTGATACCGTTGGTCTCTTCGCTTTCCTCCGCCGCGATGTCTTCATTCTCGGTTTGGTCGAATCCGGTCTCACGATCGTAGTTCGCAGCGACTATGATTGAGTTTGGAAAGGCTGCATCGACACGATTAATGTAAGCAGCGATTTCTGACAGGCGCTTGTCTTGTATTACTCGTTGTGTTCCTTCGAGCGAATAACCGACTCCGTCTGCATTGAGAGACGCGCTCATCCTATCGCTTGCGCAGACGCGAAGCAACAATTCGGCTGGAAGAACCGCAACATAAAAGCTGCCGAGACGCTGATCGACCCGTAGCGTGGGTACTGTGAAAGGGAATTGAATATCCATTAATCTACCTTAAACTCGCTCAGGTTGCCCTTTACTGCCCGTGATGTGCTTCCTCCCGCAGCGGCATCGATGGGAGCGTTTTGATAGGTCAGTTCGTCCCCGTTCGTGAACCACCAAAACCAAACTGCAAAAATTCCAAACCAGACCGCAGCCGCGAGTGACCAGCTAGGATGAACCGGGTAAAAAACTGTGATAAGAACTACGCCAAAAAATGAAAAAAAACAGGCAAGTAATGAGAAAGAGACCAAAATTTTGTCCGAATTTCCGGTTGAGCTCAAAATTAGCTGGAGTGATGCTGAACCGATCAAAGCTGGGAAGAATGTGGATAACGCAGTGAGCAGTCCTGAATTGTCTGCTGCATGTCCCAGCTGTCCCTTGATTACTTCAACCCAGATGCCGAGACCTCCCAAACATATGATTGCCAGTATAACGTAGAATACAAAGGGTACGTTTTTGAACGGCTGCCATGAACGGCGCCAGATCTCGCGACCCAGATACTGCCAATCACCCAGTTGGTTAGGGTTCGTGTCTTTGCTACTCAATTGGCTTCCTCTCGCTAAATGGCGCGGTTCGGGATAAAACAGCGAAAGAGACAATGCTGCATCAAATTATTGCGCTGAGGCCAAATTTGACGCGGGCTCGTCCCAAGTTACCCGCAACCTTGTTCAAAAATTTGCCAGCTCGGTAATGTCGTCAAGTATCGTCTGATCACCCTCTTCCCTGTGAATCAGAGAAAGCAGCCCTTCTCGCCAGTCTTGTTTGCCCTCTGAGATTTCACGCTGCATGATTTCAAGCCCGCCATTGGCATATTCTTCAAAGCACAGGACACGCTTAGCTTCGTTGGAGGGAGCCAGCATCTTCGGATCATTGTTTTCTTCAATGGCAATCATGCTCATGATGGTTCGATCAAAGTCGCCGCGGAACACTTCAAGATCGATGGGTTCCGAAGTCTTCTGGAAAGGCCTGCGGTTTCCGCGCCGGAACCCCAAAGCAGCTGCGAAGACAAGCGCATCCTTGAAGGTTGGAAAAATATCTTCGTCCCGCAACTCACTCAGCATTTCTTCGAATTCGGCTGGTCGTCTTACTCTAGTGGCCAAGATAGCCCTCCTCAATCTTCGTGAACTCAGGCCCATCGGTACGCTTAACGTAGTCACTATCTTCCTCACGGCCTTTCGACTTTGGGGCGTGATAGACTAAGCTGTATTCTTTCCCGATAAATGGGCGACACTTATCGTCGACTTCTTTGCTCCACTGCGAGTTAGAAGCAAATATAATCACTTGGTCGGCGAGATCGGGGATGTGCTGGGCGATCTTCTCGCGATATTCCCGATCCAGTGCGCCAAACGGTGAATCCATAATCAGTGGATAGACGCCGCCTTTGAAGAAGGTCGTTTTCGCTTTATTGCGTTCCTTTGCGAGGTTTACCAAGCTCGCAATGAAGCTCAGGCTAATGACCTGGTTCTCACCCGTCGACTTCTCAGAAACAAGCTGCTTCCCTACCCCTGGTACGTCTTTGAATATTCTCAAGGTGTAGTCCTGATCAATCTCCGCATAGAAGTCCTTACGTAGGATACTCTGGAAGGTGTCATTGACCTTGGACGAGAGATGGTGTCGGGTCTCCTCGGCCAGAGCCTCATGAAGATTATCAACAAGATTTTTGCAGGCTTCTGCAAACTCAAGTTTCTGTCTTGCCAAGTCTTCTTTTTGCGATTTGGATTGAACTTTGTCGATCTCTTTTTTGACCTTCGCCAGGTCGTCGTTCAGCAGTTCGATCGCATCTTTTGCCTTGATGATTTTCAAGCGCTCATCCGCTTGCAGTTGTGTCAACTCGCTCCGCCGCTCTTCAAGGCGTTTGACATCTTCAATATCAGAAGAGCCCAAGCTGCTGCTGATCTCGTCGAGCTCTTCAGTGATCGCCTTTAGGCGCTTGTTGTAGCCGCTCTCTTTTGCTGACCAAGTCGAGAGCTGTGCATATAGCCGGTTTCTCTCACGTGGCATTGCTCTTAGGTTGCTCACAACATCTGTAAACGCGGCCTCCAGATCCTCACCGGTTGCCTGATCTCGATAACCTTCGAGAGCAGCTCTAGCCTGCGAGCCCTCCTGTAGTTCTGTGCCGCAAATGCACTTCGTATCGTGCAGCAAGTCGTCGATGAAGGTCCGCCTGATCTTGTACGGCAGCTCTCCCTTCTTACGACAATCCTCGAGAACATTGGACACCGCGGTCACGGTATCCTTCAGAAAAGCCAGTGCACCAGTTTGCGAGACCAGCTCCATTCTCTCTTGGCCTAGACTATCGAGGTCACCTTCGATTGTGCCTCTTTCGGTCTCCAGACTTCGTCTCTGTTCTGCTTTTGCCTTGACATCAGCAATCTGTTCATAAGACGAGTTGATGGCATCAAGTTCCGTCTGGAAGCCCTTGCTGGAAGTCGTCGCAGTGTCCCTCTCCTGTTTGCGTTGATCTATCTCGGTATTGATCCTCGCCTCCTTCTCGAGAAGCTCGCGGTAATCAGCAGAAGCCGTCTCGCTTGCTTCTTTCCGCAAGTCTTTGATTACCAAACGACCAAGATGATCACTTGCGCGGTCGATAATCTCCAAGCCCATCAAGGTTTTAATGGCATCTCGAATTTCACCAGAAGCAGACACATTCGCGAGTTTTTCGATGCGCTCCCCGTTGAAGAAGAAGTACGAGTGCATCTGTTCCGGTATCAATTGATTGATACGATTGGCTGGATTCTTGGCCGTTTCGTACTTGCCGCGTTCATCTATCCAAGAAAGAGTCGGAACCGATTTTCCGATCGGTTCCGCTTCTAGCGCTTCGCCGGTCCGCTTGAACTCCTGTTTTCGGTGGACGGTGTACGTCGCCCCTTCATGTTCGAATTCAAGCTCAAGACTTAGTTCCGTGACTGCTCCCGGAGCGATTTCAGACAAAGCAAGTTCGTTAAGGATTGTTTGCTCGCCGGTGTCAAAATCTGTCTTTCCGTAGAGGACCCATTTGAAGGCGTTTAACAGAGAGGTTTTCCCGGATCCGTTTTCGCCATGAATAACGGTGATTCTTGATGTATCGTCCGAAAGGAACTCAAGCTCACACTCCCCATAGAATTGACGGAAGTTCTTGATTTTGAGACGAAGTATCCTCACCGCTTTACCTCACGCTCGATGAGTTGCTTGATCCGCGCAGCAATCTCCTTTTCAATGCTACCGGCGGCCCCTATGTTTCGATAGCTCTGATACTCATGTTCAATGGACAGTATTTCGTTCACGACCTTTCTCGCCTTTGGAGAAGCGGCTTCGAGAATTTGCTTTGGGGACTTGCTACGCTCGCTCATTCTTAATGCGTCCTTCTGAAACTTTGTGGATCATACCCGTTAATGGTCTAGGAGGTTAAGGCTCTTCTTGATCTCGGTGATCGCTGAGAGCGCTTCACCATGGTTTTCTGCAAGCGTAGCAAATTCGTTGAACCTCGCCAGTTCGCGTTTCATCAGGGACCGCTCTACGTTCGATGGAGCCTGATCTGACAATTTTTCCAGGTCCGGCACAACGATAAAGTCATAGATGTATGCTCTAGTCTTCCCTGCAGATCGACGAAGTACCCTACCCCGTCTTTGGACAAACTCCTTTGGGTTTGCAGAAGAAGCCAAGATGTAAGCAGTCCGTGTCATTGGTACGTCGACGCCTTCATCTAGGCATCGGATAGCGAGGAGTGCTTGTATGTCTCCAGCGGCGAACTGCTTCAGCAATCTCGTCCTCTCATCATTGTTTTCCTCCGAAGTGAACGGGCTTGCTCTCAACCCTAGTTCGCCCCCTACCCGCGCAAGCGCAGTATCGATGTAGCGCTGGCCATTTTCCTTGCTATCGCCGCAATAGATTAGAGTATGTGAGACGTCGCCCTGTTGCTTGAGTAGCTTGATCAACTCCGGTAGTTTGTTTCGCGCCTTGCCTACTAAGCGGGCTCGCTTGATCAATAATCGGTTCAGCTGTTCGCCCTTATCTCTTTCCGGTTTGGCTGCTTGACCAAAAAGCCTTCCGATACGTGCGGAGAGTTCTGCATACTCGTCTTGTTCATCGTCATCCAAGTGCACTAGGATTGGGTAATAAAGGTACCGGCAGAGGTGACCTCCACTGATCGCCTTGTCCAAGCCGTAGTCCAATACGATCTCGCCGAAATACCTCTTTAAACCTTCAGTGCCTTCTTCATCCCCGTAGCGATCAGGCGTCGCCGTCAATCCTAATCGGAACGCGGCGCTCTCCGGGAGCGCTTGAAGATTAGATAGCGCGCCCAAATTATGCGCTTCATCCCCCACGAATAGGATATTGCCATTGAAAGAGTTTAGAACAGCCTGGAACGGCTTGTCTGCCATAGATGCATTTACCGCAATGAGCATCACGTGCTGCGTTATCTTTGATCGTAGCTCGTTTAGCCGCCGTTGGCATTCCTCCATCCAGCGATCAACGCCACCATAACACAAAACAGGTTCGAATCCGAATTCTATAGCTTCTCGCGCCCACTGTTCTGCAAGATGTTGATAGGGAACTGTAATGACGATGCAAAGCTGTCCGTTCTTCTGGGCAACAAAATCATTCAACCTTGTCACAGCAGTCAGAGCAGTCACTGTCTTGCCGGTTCCGGTTGCCATGTGGAGAATTCCGCGACCATTATTCTTGAACCATTTGCGTATCCCCTCCTCTTGATAGCCTCTTAAACGACCATCGGTAAGGAAGTGTTTAGGCACGCAAGGAGAAGTTGGCTTTTCCGGCGGAAACAACTCGTAATGTCTGGAGCTATCTCGGGCCGCGCTGACGAACCTCTCAAGATCGGCTGAAGAAGGGTCAAACAGCGCCAAGTTCGGATCGAGCCCTCTCCACATGCGATCAAAGGAACCCGCAATACGGTTGTTTCTTTCTAGACTTTCGTTTGATGTCCAATCGCAAAAAACGCTGAAAGCTTCCCAATTTGTAGCAGCTCCGCCTGTTAAATTATACGATCCTTGGAAGCCGACTCTGTTTCCGAACTCATCAGTGAAGATGCCCTGCTTAGCATGCATGATTCCGGACAGCCTGTTCTTGGGAATGCCAACTTTGAAGGTCAGTACGCCATCGTGGAGAAGCCACCCAAGCGCTTCCCGCGTATGTTGTGTAAGATGATCGTAGAGATCTTCATATGATTGAGAAATGAAGTCATGGACACGCTCATCTGACAGTTGGCCGTCAACCTGCAGGCTCTTGAAGTCTTCGACAGATATTTCGGGTGAGATCACCCACCTAGCTTTACCGCCCTTGATTGCGAAGGTTGCCATGCCATGGGCGGCATCGCGCAACCACGCGCTGCTAAAATATCCGACAGCTATGTCATACTGTTGCGCGCGCTCAAGAACAGGATCGAAAAAATCCGCTACAGGATCATGCTCGCTCGTTGTAACGTAAAAGGGGAGTTTCAGGGTCTCTAAGGACATCAATTAATACCAAAATCTCCGAGTATCATCCCAAGCATTTCTTCTCCTTCTCCCTGTTCGTCTTCCTTGCTTGCGAACAAGTAGTCGAGACGCGTCAGGTCGGGCGCACCGCCAGAGTCGAGAGCAGCTTGCAGGGCTTCAGCGTCTGGCACGCCCATACCTCCAACCTCTAGAACTCGATCACGAATTGCTACGTATTTCGCAACCGCTTCGGGCAGCTCAATAACCGAAACGATCTTTTGATCGACTTCGAAAATTGTGCGGTTTTTCAGAAAGCTCAGTAGTGGTCTTGTCTGAATCTCGCCCCACACGGGGCTCAGTACTTCTGAAAGAGCAAAGGCCGTCTTCGGGCCGTTCGCCAAAGCGATTGCGCAAGCCAGTGTTAAGTCTGCTTGGCGCTCTTCTTGCCCAATGGCCCGTACAGTCAGGTCAAAGCGCCCTCGGCCGACCGAAACCGCCTCAGGCGAATTTTCGAGGCCAATTGATATCGACGTTGTCAAAACATCTCTCCGGCCTTCAAGCTCCTCGGCAATCTCAACGAGCGTCATCGACCGTTTCGATTCTGTTAGAACGGTTAGAACATCTTCACCAAGGCCTCGGAACTCTGACTTGTTATCATCACATGCCAGACCGATCATCAGGCCCCGCTTGGTCTCGAAGCGCTTGTCGTCCTGCACAATGCCAAGGAGCATGTAAGGTCCAAACGCGATCCCAAAGCGTTCAGTCTCCCCCTGAAATAAGCCGGAGAACAGAACCTTAGCGCTTATAAACCCACCGACACTTTCCAGGTGACGAAGCGTGCGGTCTCGTATCTCTTCAAGATCGTTGTCCGTAAGGCTCAGGTTTTCGTATAGGTCGTATGTTCCTCTCTCAACGATGAGAACTTCCTCCAGCCTTGCTAGAGTGCTTCCGATGTGATGAATGCTCTCGTCTTTAGAAAAAATCTCATGCATTCTGGCTCTGACTTCGTCGCAGTGCATGGCGTGTCCAGCCTCACGAAGGATCAGTACGCATCGAACGGAGATTGGCAGTCTCGCGGCCGACTCAACAATATCACCGTTGAAGATTGCGTCGAAGCGTTCCGACAATTCACCTTTGATCTCTGAAAGTGGATAGTCAGGCAGGGATGCCGCAATCTGCGATAAGCGGATTGGAAGCTGTTGGTCCCGGATTGCGGAAACAATCCGCTGCCTAAGCGAACCAGACAAGTCATCCGGCTCATGGCTCATTGAAAGCAAGTCTTGTTCCTGAACCCAACCTGCATCGGTTCGAACACTTTCAGTGTCCAGGAACAACCTCAAATCGCCGTACGCCAAGTCGACCGCAAGACGCTCCTCAGCAGTCAGTGTCCTGCTCACAGAGCTCATCTGTTCATCAGAGACGATCCTCCGGTTTTTGAAGAGCTTTTCCAAAGCTCCTTCTTGCTCCAGCGCCACGACCAGTATCTTTTTTGTGCGGTTGGTCTCGAGCTTTTGCTTCGCCTTCTTCTCGATCTGACGAATGCGCTCTCTGGTCACGTCATAGCTAGTTGCGACCTGTTCGAGCGTTTCGGTCTCATCTCTATTGATTCCATAACGCCGCTGCAGGATGTCCTGTTGCCTTTCATCGAGTGAAGAGATGGATGCCGCGATGATTTCGGCTACTGTCAACTCTTCGATCGACGCCGTCTCGGAAGCTTTGATGTCTTCAGGCTTTATGTTCCCGAGGCTGATTAAGCTCGCAAGCGACGTCTGAGAAATTAGTTCGCCGCGCAGTACATATCTTAGATCTGATGCAATCCCTTTATCTACACCACAGTTTGAAAGGCGCGCTTCGATCAGGCTAGAGACGATCTGGTCTAACTGCTCAATACTTTTCCGCCCGCAGCCGGGCAGCGAACGGATGCGTGAGGCGGTTTCGTCATATGTCTTGAGAAAATCTATAAGGCTCTTTCGGTGTTCCAACTGATCAATTTTGAGCAAATTCGCGAGCCTGGTCGGTGGTGACCATTCAAACAGTTCATCAGGATACAGCATTCCAGAAAAGAACACTTCGGCTGCCCCGATCGCTCGTTGGATGTCACCATCATCGCTTGAGATCAGTTCTTGGCCACCATCGGAATCGGTAACGCTTGATATGTACCTACGCAATAAATGATCGAGCTCGCCTATAGACTTGCGCCCGAGGTTAGACAGCTTGAGGAAAGCTTGCCGAGACTGTTCTGGAGCCCTCATGTACTCCCGCACTGTATCTACGGGCAGACGATGGGAGTTTGCGGTGATTGCATTCAATAGGCGAACTGAGCAATCGGCTTCGCCGCGCACCACGTTGACGATGCTGTCAGCCGCGGTCTGGCTTTTTTGATCAACTTCGCGAGCAAACTTCCTGACAAGGTCATCGAGTTCCAAAGCGGTTTTTTCGCCGGAGTTTTCGAGTTTCTTGAAAGCTTCTCGCGCGGCATCGGGCGCTCGCATGTAGGTAGCAACCGTAGTTGCAGGCAACTCACCTCCGGCATTTCGCAACACGTTAATCAATCGCGTTGAAGCAAAACGCCGTGTCGCTACTTCTAAAAGAGGTTCTTCTTCAGACACACTGTGATGCGCGGCGAGCTCCGGCTTGTGCGAAGAACCCTTAGGAACGTGTGTTTCTGTCTTACCGAAAGGGATTTCTTGGGGCCGCCCATCGATGGCTAAGCCTAACTTCAAGACGGTCAAGTCATCGTCTGAAGCCGTCTCAGCTTCCAGTCGTCCATCGGGTGCTTTGTCGGTTCCCTTAGACCCCGCAGCAACTATCTGGCCCGATTCAGGCGCCTTGCGTTCAGTGACGTCAAGCTGGCTAGACGGGTTCTCCCACATAAGCACGGAGACGGGTTGCACGTCCTGCTGTGTTTCGGTTGCGGCCGTGTTTGGTGCAGGTTCTGACCTTACGGTTGAGTTTTGTTCAGCGTCGGATGGGCCAAAGCGACTTGGTTCACCTAGTACGGTCTCATGAGCCTTTGGGGCAGCTGCCACCGTGTCTCTGCTCACGAGAGCTCTGAGTTTTTTGCCCAGTCTTGAAAGCATAGTATGCGCTTGAAACTCCATGTAAACCACTAGGACAAAAGCACAATAGCTCAGGTCTCCGCTCAATCTATCAAGTAGGATGAGTAAACGCCACTTGTTCTGAGGTCGGCCAGGCGCTTTTGGGCGTGTTGCGCCTTGTATGCGATACTCAACTGCTCGCGGCAATTGCGGGAACGTTCTCTAGATCGTCTCTAAGATCAAATTCGGGAATCAACACAGTGAGGTCGCGCAACTTCAAAATACGGTGTGAGGTCTCTAAGCTTTCAGGGGCAATTGACAGCTCAACAGGATTTTTAAGGGACCACAAAATTCGATCGGTCGTTAGGTCTTCCTTTTTTGTAATCCAATGGGTGGAAAAAATATGGCCGCTCTGATCCGTGTAGTCGACTTTTGCTCCCTCCGTGATCGCCTTCCGCCCGACCTCGCCCATCACTGGCACCCCTTCGAAATGCCACCCATCGAGTATATCGTTATTAGTAAGTACCAGCGGCTGAATGTGACAGACTTCCTCCGCCAACTGTTTTCCTGCAACAGAGACTAGCCAGTTTTTATTAGATTTTATGAAAGCCGCAGCGGCAGCCGCTTGCCGGCAGCCCCACTCGACTGTTTGGCGGCTACGCCAATGATCGTAAGAGTTTATACTAGAGCCGATCAGCGCCTTTACTTCAATCACAAGAAGCAGGTCGTTTTTCTTCAGTAGTAGATCGACCTCGGTAGTAGTCTGACCTGCTAAGCGCAGTCGCTTGTTCCGACCGATCAACTGCCAGTCTGAGTCTTTAAACGACCATGCTAAAAACTCCTCCCAAACATGACCATAGGCATCCCCAACCTTTCCGCCCGAAAGCAAAGCCTCTCTCACTGCCAGATTCCACAAACCGGAATCACCTTGAAGTAGCCAAAGCGTGTCACAATCCGTCACCCTTAAGATTGGTCGACGTAATAGATCATAATGACTTTTTGACGGGAGCGTGTTTGACAGCAGACTCATGGTGTCAAACACGCGCTCGCCGCCTGCGCTCAAAACTGCAAACTCAACAGAGTTCTTGGGTATTGGTGTTGTCAGTCTTCGACGACGGGATCGAGGAAGGCTTTCACGGACTGCACCGGCAGCCATACCAAACCAAGTCAGACAAATCGAAGTAAGGTAAAATGTCGCCCAATTCTGCTCTCCAGCAAGTGATGAGGCGACAGCCAAAAGATCGTCTTCGGCATCAATCTGCGCAAGTGCATTCGCACTGCGGCCAAAAAGTTGTTCTGTTTCGACGCGCGCCGGATCCAAGCCCACCAATTCCGTATAGTAGTCAATTGCCTCGTTTATAGTAGCAATTTCAGACGCTTTTAGCATTTCCCGCACAAAACGTTGCTTTCGCGCATTGTTGATGACGATGATTAGGCGACGCCGGATAGCTAGTTCCCTTAGCAGGCTGCGTCGTACGTCGGTGTATTCCAGCCGCACACTGGTAGGGGAGCCGCTCTCAAGCCCGACAACCGAGAAGTCGCCGTATGAAACAGCGTCCATAATCCAATCCAAACTGTTCGCTTCAGCAGCAAACTGAACCGCTTTGTAGAAGTGCCGAGTCGCAGACAGCCGCCGGCTTGGAGAGAGTTTCGAAGCCTTGGGGGCAACGACATGTCTAGACGCATCGTTCAGGGCTCTGACTGCCGCAAAATATACGTCGTTTAGCGTACCATTTTGGTGGTGGAGCTTTCTCTCAAATTCTGCGACGGTCTCGTGTTGTTGTGGAGAACTACTGGGCATCTTCAAAAAATAGCGCTCCAGTACACTGTCGAATATCTCCAGAAGTTGCTCGGTAGAAACTTTTGGAAAGTTCGTGAAGCAGCCCACGAAGCGCGATTCAGAAAGTTGCTTGGATTGCTGCCACGGTCTGATGAAGGCCAAATAAGCCAAGTATTCTTTGAGTTCTTTCTGGCTGAGAACTTCGGACGCCGAGTTCATTAATATTTCAATGATGGGTTCATGACCAGCAGTGTGTGGCTTAATAAGAAGCTTTTGTTCGCGAATTGCCTTCAAAAGGGCAGTTGACGCTTTGGCCTCAAGAGTGATCTTGAAACGTTCTTTGTCGCCGACAGCAAGCGCAGAGCGTAGCTCTTTGATAGATTGGTTGGTCCGTTTTCGCTGCGCATCCATAAAGAATTTTTATCCGATTTTAATGTCCAGATAAGATTATTTTTTGAGAGATTTTGGCGAAGAGAAGTTTGTCTAGTTAGTTCTTAGAAGTAACAGTTCTGACGATGCTCGTGCGAAGTGTTTCACGATCTCTGAGATTTCTTCCTGTCTAGTTTGCCTACCCAGACCTAAACGAAAGGCATTGCGTGCCCTTGGAGTGTCCCCAAACATTGCAAGGAGAACATGTGAGGTTTCAACATGTTCTGTCGAGCAAGCGCTCGATGCGGAGAAACATAGATTGTTCCTGAGCTTCTGCATCAGTGCCTGTGGGACAACGCCATCGATGGTGATGGACATCGTGTTGGGTAAACGAGCCTCGGTGTTCCCATTGATCTGTACTTGTAGGGTCTCTTTGAGTTCCTTTTCGAGCTGATCTCGGAGGGCACAAATCCGTTCCCTGTCGCGTTCCATGTTCTTTGAGATAAGCTCAAAAGCATGTCCAAGACCCGCAATTCCAGGCGTGTTCAGGGTCCCTGCCCTCAAGCCCTTTTCCTGCCCACCACCAAACATCACAGGTGCCAAGTTCACCCGTGGCTTTCTGATCGAACGGTAAAGGACCCCTACTCCCTTTGGGCCATAGGCCTTGTGTCCAGAGAAACTTGCCAGATGAATTGGTGAGTTCTTTAGATCAAGTGGCACCAGAGCCGAGGCCTGCGAGAAGTCCGTGTGAAACAGCGCCCCTGCATTCTCGGCAATCTGACCTGCCTGAAGGATAGGTTGCAGCACACCCGTCTCATTGTTGGCGGCCATGATAGAGACCAAGCCAGTCTCATCGGTCAAAACCTCTGTCAGCTCGTCAAGCGAGATTTGACCAGCTTCATCAACACCCAATCGCGTCACCCGCGCGCCCTGTCCTTCGAGATGGTCGAAACATGCCAGCACCGATGGGTGCTCAATTTTCGTAGTGATCAAATGAGGCCGTCCCGCTTCCTGCACCGTTCGAAACGCACCTAAGATCGCAAGGTTATTTGCTTCAGTTGAGCCAGCCGTGAAGACAAGCTCGGTTTCCTTGCAGTTGATTTGGGCCGCGATTTGCGCGCGCGCAGTTTCGACAATCCGAGCCGCTGCCGATCCTTGGCTGTGTTCAACACTAGAGGGGTTGGCGTAGCTGTCCCGACTGACCCGTACAATCGTTTCCAAGACATCGGGATCAATTGGTGTTGAAGCATTATGATCGAGATAAATTGGTGCGGACATCGTGTTACGCACTTCCGGCGATCAGCTCGGCTGCATCAGCCGGGGATTTCAGGCGGACCGAGAGTTGCCGAACACCGCGATCAATGTGGAGCCGAAGGCGCTCCAGCAAATCGGTATCGTCTGCCTCGATCTCTTCGGGGCCAAACTCAACATACTTCAAGAGGTCAATGAAGAGAGGCTGGAAGTCCCCAAACAACGTGTATGCATTAAATTCTTGGCCCTCGCTTGTGTCATCAGCCGCACCGGAAATGGGCCCGGCTTCAAAAGATGACAACATCGCCATACGACACACGAGGTTCGGTGTGAGACCTGATCTTTGTGAGATGATCCTGACCTGGCCTGTGGCCGTCGATGAAATCCGAAACTTGTTAATGTGCATCGGTCGTCTCCAAAGCCTGTGCATCCTGCTCTGGGTCCAGCACAGTGATCTCCGTTCGCTGTCCGCCGCCCACCGCACCGATCTCAAAGCGTCTGCTGACATAAGGCGTGATGATTTCCGATAAATCCGGTGTCAGCTCTGTATCAGTGCACAGCATGATGACCTGGGCAGAGCTGCGCGGCATGTAATTTGCCATCAGGTTTGTCCGGTGCTGCCGGTCCAGACGTGACAATGGCGTGTCGATAATCATCGGAAGTTCTCTTCCGCTTGTTCGACCAAGCGCCCAAAGCATCGAGATTGCAAAAAGCTGCCGCTCGCCGGCGGAGAGTTCTGACGGCGTAATCTCCCTGCCCTCTTCGCCCAAGAGCTTCAGCTGAAACGTGTTGGGGTCAACAATGACATCGCGCACTAGAGACTTGCGCGTAACAAGCCCGCCAAAAGCGTCGATGAAGTGTTTTGAAAGAGAGGTGAGGCGCAGTTCAACAATCCGCTCTTCGTAATCGTTGAGTGCGGCCTGCGCCCGCGTCGCCAAGTCTCGCTTTTCTTCTGCCTTGGCCAAAGCAAAGACAGCCTCTTGCGACTTTCGCAACTCGCGTTCCAGGCGTTCGACTAGCGCACGCGCCTGCTTTGCCTCGGCATGTTTGCGAGTGAGTTCTGCTTCAACAGCGCCGAGCTCAAATTCGGCTTTCTTCAGGTCCTCAAAGGCACCAGACGCCGCGCCTGGCCGAAAGTTTTTCAACTGGTCCTTCAAGATCGTACGTTGCTTCTGTAGCTCTGCGAGTTGTGCAGCAAGTTTGGCCACTTTGACCCGCTCATCAGAGACCTGCGCAAGTTTCGCCATGACCCAGTCTGGTTCCGTGCTCAAGGCCATTTTTGACCCTGAGCTTTGGAAGCGATCGGCGAAATCACGAAGTCGCGCGAAATGGGTCTTCGTCCATTTTTCGTCCTCTTTACCCACAGCCTCCTGAAAACTGGAGACAAAGGAATCGATCGCCGGAGCGGACTGCTGCCAGCGGGCCTGCTCCATATCGGATGAGAACCTTGCCAAGAGTTTTGGAGCCAGGGCGAACGGTGCCACGCCGTTTACAAGCGATTTGAGTGCATTGGTTTGCTTGGTCAAGTCAGTTTCGACGCGCTTGAGTTCCTCCGACAGCGTATCGCGGCTCAACGCGATGCTGCCTCCCTCTTGCTCAAAGACCTTCTGTGAAGCTTCACTTCGACGTGCGAGTCGCGTGCGTTTTGCCGACAGAGATCCAATATTTTCGTCAGCCAAGACCAGATCAGACTTGGCGACCTCCAGATCGCGTCCGAGGGTTTCAAGATCACTATCGCCTTCCCGGTCCATGCTGCGTGACTTGTAGAGCGCGAGGTCCCCCCGAAGCTGATCAAGAATGTCGATCCCCAGCAGGGACTTGATAGCATCGGTCAGACCGTTGTTTTCTTGGTCGTCGGCAATGTCTTGGATCTTTTCTCCGTCGAAAAAGAAGAGCTGTGACACTCCAGCGGGGATGATGTCCTCGAGGTAGTGGTTCCAATCCTCTTTTGGGATATCGTCGACCGGCGCGCCATTGCGTTCAAATTCGAGGCTTTCGACCACGCTCGCACCGCGGGCGGCCCAAGATCGTCGCACGGTATACAAATCCTCATTACCGAGGTGTTGGCTCTTGAAGGCCAGTTCGACAGCGGCGCTTCGGTCCGAGGCAAAGTTGTTGATACGTTTGAACAGATGTCTCTCATATTCGGCTTGGCCAATCCGCGCACCAAGGGCGCGTTTGCCGTAGAGCGCCAAACGGACAGATTCCAAGAACGTTGTCTTTCCCGCTCCATTGTGTCCAACAACTAGAACCACGGGCTTCTTACCGTCCGCATCTGGAGCCAATTCAAAACAATGCTCACCGCCGTAGAGACCAAAATTCACGAGACGTAGGGATTGGAGGATCATGATTCAGTCTCAAATAGCGGGTTGGACGATGTCGAATTGTTCTTCTCCAACCGCTCTTTGCGTTCGTTCAGGACTGTTATTTCGTCACGCCATTCCTGCTCAAGGATGGAAGCGATTTTTCTGTGAATGAGCGTGCGGCGCTTGAGACCACGTACAGACCGTTCAGCCTCTAGGAGCTGGGCCATGAGACGTGGTGCCAAGTCATGCGCGGCGCAAACATCTGCCAGGACTTTCGCGTCATCAGCTTGAAACTCAAAACCATCAGCGGCTTCCACAGGAAGTTCCTTACCTGTTACCGCTTTCACGGTCTCAGAAACAGCATCGCCCCAGTCACCCTGCTCACTGCGCCAGATGCGACGGATTTCCCGAAGCTCTTCGACTTGAATGAGAACCGTCTTCTCTCCCGGTGGTGCCTTGGAGTTCACCTGCTCTTGGGCTTCAAGGACCTTGCGAAGCAGTTCCTTTCTGTAGGTAAAGAGGTAGGGGCCTGGAATTGATGTCTCGGAGTCGCCAACGAACGTCACGGAACCGTCCCGCCGCTTGAAGTCTCGGAACTCTCTTTTTCTGTCTGGGTTTTGCGTTTCCGCCAGCTCGTCACGCAATTCGAGAAGCGGTTCGAGCCACTCTTCGCCATTGTCTATCATTGCTTCCATCGCCTTGTCTTTGGTTACGACGGTACATACCCAACAGCCGAAACGTGAATTCCCACAGCTTTCGGTTTGCTTGTCGACCACAAGCGGGCATTCACCTGCTTGAGCATTCCGGTACATGGCGAGCAGGTCGCGGTTGTCAGAACCCCAAGGCGAGGGGTTTTGCAGGAGGAAGGCCCAAACATCATCCACACTGAACGCTTCGATCGGCGTAAACACGAAAGCCCCCGGTAAGGTCGAATGACGTGACAAAGCCGTTCCATGGATCTTGTGAAGCGACATCACCTGAGCACGGGTTGCACTTTCAGCAGACCTCACGCCCAAAACCATGACAACCTCGCCGTATTCAGCAACGCGGTTCTTGATAAAAGCATTGGCCGGGTCAATCTTCAGCCGCTCCGTGCACCAGCGGAAGCGTTTTGAAGGTGCAGGATATCCACGTCCGATCATATTGACCCAGAAACTGTCAGAGGTCTCTGGAACCACCTTTTGCGCGGTGATCGGCATATTTTGATCTGCCGCTGCTGCGTTGATCGCAGCCAAGGTGTCATCGATATAGTTTACAATTACTGGCGTCTCGACAAGCGTGTCGGAGCTCAAGACGAAGACTGGCTTGCGTCGCTCACCTTCTGGGAGCGCGCGCACGGCACTCCAGATCAGCTGTAGGGCGCAGGTCGAATCTTTTCCACCGCTGTATCCAATCACCCATGGCCGGTCATCCGCCGTGTAAACGGTGCGGATATGATTCTGGAGGGCGACTAGGTCGATGCCTGCCTTTTTTGCGAAGTTTGTATCTGTGCTTGCTGTCATGCGACGACTTTCTCCTCAGCCAATGACGCTAGGTAGTCGCCTTCATTCGCTTGTTCTTTTTCGGTTAGTGGCAAACCAACGGCCCCAATCAGGACGTTTGTCGCCAGATGTACGGATTTTACACTGCCATCCATGCCACGCGCCCCCAGCACGCGAGGACGCCACAGTTGCGCATTGCGTTTGCTCCAATTGATCTCTGCAAGGGACGTCAGACTTTCCGCCCATCCATCTGGCTTTGCGGTGATCAGTCGTGCCCCCAAAGCGCCAAAGGCTTGCAGCATGACGCCATGGGCATGGACCGTTTCTTTGCGCAAATCGCCCGCAGTTGTCTTACCTCGCAAGAGTTTCTGCCAGTCTGGGATCGCTTCAGAAACCTGCCGCCAATAGGCGATCACAGTGCTTTCGGTGCTTTCACCAAACCGGTCCGCCTCTTGCCCCGCCAGCCATTTGTTGGCTTGATTTAGACTGGACAAGGTGAAGAGCTTTTTAGCTCGGTTTGAGAGCGACGTTTTTTCTAGCTCAATGAACTCTTGGAAGAACGGAATGTCCTCCAATACGCGTGTGCTTAAGCGCGCTAGGGGGTTCCTGCGGTCATATAGGACGTTCAAGGACCCGGATGGGCGCACTGCATTCTTGTTTAGGTCTGCAAACATTTGCTGGCAGCGCTCCAAACCCTCATCCACAAAGAGAACAACCGAGATCGTTTCATTTTCGAGCTTGGGCCGCGATTTCAAGGCTTCTTCAATTGCCGCGCGGCGGTGTTGACCGTCATTCAAGACTATGCGGGCTGTCATCGAGAGGCGTAGCTCTCCGACATTGCGAAACTGCAGGCTGTCGCTAGCAGAAGAAAACTCCAGATCACCATCTATAGACGCACAAAGCGAAGAGAGAGTGTACTCTTCGAAATTCTCTGAAAGATAGGCCGCGATCTGGGGGACGCGAACATTTGACAAAACGCGTTGAGCGCGAAGGTCAGCAGGTAATTCTTGGCTATCAAAATCGAAAATCTTTGGCACCATCTTGAGCGGCACCATAATCACATAATATTCGGTTCCAGCCTGGACGCCGCGTATGGCTGCGAAATTATAAAAGTTACCACTCATGAGACCCCCCTGCCGCGATCGGTGGAAGTCTATGGAAGTCCCGCTGGAAGTCAATTCCAAAAGGGTGTCTTACGCGGCTTTTTCTCTCGGAACCAATTTCCACAGTCACTAGTACAGATCGACATTGAGAACGAGCAAATTCTGCATCTGTCACCATGCGCACCACGCAGCCGGCAAATGTGGGTGTCCGATTTCACTACGAGAGCAGCGAACCATTCCAAATGAAGCGTAGTCTCAACCTGCCTTTCTCTTCGATCAAATCTCTCGTCCGACGAAGCGATAACCGCCTCAATGGTTTTGTTTCAAGGTCATCTCCAACTCGTTCAGACCATCCACGGCCGTCCGTACGTCCTCATCAACTGTGCCTTGCGTCAATTCATCCGATGGCACCTGCCCCACAAAATCCATCTCAATCTGCCGCTGCGCGTCATCGACTACCGCCTGCATCACTGCTGCGGATTTCTTTGACAAGCCATCAGCCCGCATCGGCGGCAATTCCGCCGCGCCTCGCACCTGTTCCGCGCTTTCAGATATGGTTTCATCTTCTGCTCCCCCACCCGAATGCGGGAACAAAGGCATCGCTTGAACGCTTAGCGGCAGCGTGCCCTGCGACCCCCCGCCCCCCGGCTTCGGAAACGGCAACTCCCCCGTCTGCGCAGCATGGATCGCGCGGAACAACCGATCATCAAAATACTGGATCCGTTTGACCCGGATCGGCATCTGGCCGTCGACAACCATGACGATCTCGTCGAGCGGCAGGCGGCGCGCCTCATCTTCAGGTAGCAGAGAACTTTCTTCTGTCCGTGTAGATTGGCTGCGCCCTTCAAAGGGGTTCTTGCCGATGGACTGGGACCGCGTGATGACGGTCTTCGTGGTCTTGCCAACAGCCTTGCTGAGCTCCTCGACAGTCTTTTCATCTGACGGTGTCAAGTAGAGCTTCACACCGGCATTGCCTTGCAGGGCGCGACGGGTGTTCTCGCCGTAGATTTCATCAAGGGCGGGGATGGTTTGGGTGACCACAGCGAGGTGACCACGATAGGTCCGCAGGGTCTCGATGCTCTCGACCACGATCGGCATTTTTCCGAGGCGATTGAACTCGTCGAGCATGATCATTACGGGCCAGGGCTCATCCGGCCCCGGGTCCTTTTCCTGCATGGCGGAAAGGAGATCGGAGAAAAACAGCCGGATCAGCGGTGCGAGTGGCTTCACCATCAGCGGCTGAACGACAAGATAGACCGAAAAGGGCTTCTTTCGGATCGTGCGGAAATCAAAGTCCGAGACTGCCGTCGCCTCATCGATGGCCGGGTTCTGCCATTGATCGAGCCCCGAGGTCATCAGGAGCGAGACGTAGGAGGTCAGCGTATCGTTGTTGGTCGAGGCCAGCCGGGTGAAGATCAGCTTGGCGGCCCTGTTGTCGACCTCGTGACCGCGCGCGAAATACTCCTTCTGCTTGTTCCCGCCCGAGGCGGCGATGCGGTAGATTTCGCCCAAAGTGGGGCGCTTGCGCTGGAACGCCAGCAGACCTGCCGCCACAAAGAGATCGATTCCGCCCTTCAGAAGGCCCTGCACCCGGTCATTGTCGCTCTGCAGGAAGAGCGTCGCCAGAAGCTGCAGTTCCATCTGCTGGCGCGCGGGATCTTTCAGTTGATAGATGCGCAAGAGCGGGTTGTAGCGATGCGTGCGCTTGCCCTCCCAATCGGTGGGGGCAAACCGATAGACCTTGTCGCCTTGGGCTGCGCGGTGCCGGGCCGTGGCCTCGAAACACTCGCCCTTCACATCGAGCGTCACGGCGGAGCCTTGCCAGGTCAGCAGGTTCGGAATGACGAAGCCCGTGGTCTTGCCACGGCCCGTGGGGGCCACGATCAGCGCATGCGGGAAGACCTTCGAGCAAATGTATTTTGCGCGGGAGCCAGGCGTCCCAAGCTTGCCAAGGATGAAGCCGGTCCCGGGATTGCCGAAGAACCCGTTGGCCTTCATCTCGCGCGCAGACTGCCAATGGGTCTGGCCAAAGCGTGTAAGCGCGGACCCTGAGAGGGCGAGGCTCAGCATCAGCCCGGCGGCGGCGAAACTGCCGATGATCAGGTGAATAAGTTGCGCGTCCTCCGGACGGCGATCGAGGATCGCCATGTAGTTCTGCGCGATATAGGCAAAGTCGATCTCGGCCCCAAACCCGAGATCCTGGTAGGTCAGCACCGCCGAGGCGATGGTATAGCCCATGGCCCCGGTCACCAGCGTTACCAGAAAGACCCCTGCGGCGATCCGCGCTTTTCCCATTGAGGCGCTCAATGGACCTGTCCCCGCTCGGTCTCGCCATCCACGTCTGTCGCGCGGTGTTTTTCGTATTCGGTGTCGGCAAGATCATCGACCACCTGGCGCAAGGCCTCCGTGTTGGCCGTCGCGGCATCCGATTGCAGGTAGACCTTGGCGACATAGAGCCGGTCGAGGCGGTCCTCGAGAACCTTCTCCAACGCATCTGCATCGCCAGATGTGAGCCGGTCGAGTTGGCGAACGTCCAGCACCCGCGCGATCTCGTCCCGGAAGGCGTCCCGCTCCGCCTCGGTCTCGAAGGGCGCGGACAACTCCCCCGCCCGCTCATGCTCCAGAACACGCGTAATCTCGTCTGCAAGGCGGTCGGTACGGGCAGACTGCGGCGCAGTTTCACCGCGGGTCGCGAGGAGTGCGTCGCGCGTGCCAGACCCGAGCCCGTCGCGCATCTCGTTTTCGCGGCGGACCTGATTGATGACCTCCGTGTCCCGGATCTCGACGACGGCCGCATAGGTCGCGCCGAGCCCGCGGGCGAGGTGGGACGGCATGTCCGGATAGCGCGCGCGCAAGTCATCCGTGACAGCATCTGTAACGGGCGTGCGGAGGTCGCGTCCCTCCATGATCCGATCGACCTCGCGGGTGATCTCGCTGGCGCGGGCCGCATCGGTGATGGTCTCCCTGTAGGGTTCAGACCGGTCGATCACATCGCCAGGACGTGCGAGCAGGTCCGGGTGTGCCTCGAGATATGCGCGCTGCTCGGTCTCGATCCGGCGCTCCGCCCGCGAGACAACCTCCCAGTCCCGGACTTCGATCTGCTGCGCTGTAAGGCCGTCTGCGCGCATCTCCTGACGGATTGTCCCTTCCATCTCCCGCACCGCGCCCTCATGATAATGGAACTGCTCGCTGACCGGTTCCGCTTCCATGATCCCATCCCGGCGCAGCACGTTCTCCCGCTCCAAGAGCGTGCCAAGTTCGACGTGCACATCGTTGAGAATGTCTCGGGCCTGTTCCAGATCAGCGCGGCGTTCAAGGTTCAGATCGCGCGCCTCGGCCACCTTGGAGAGATCATTGGCGATCCATTGATGCTCCAGCGCGGCGCTCGAGGCGCCCGTCTCGATCCGGGCCACCACTTCCGATGTGCTGATCCCGGTGCCCCGTAGTGCTACGTCAATGCGCGATCTCAGGTCGGACTCGGCCAGACGCTCAAGCTGGTTGATGTCGATGTTTGCCTCAGAATAGATCCCGCCCTCCGAGGGGGTCTCTGACAGCGTGGATGATCGCAAACCGAGAGGCTGCATGTGCTGGACCTGCGTCTGGATCTCGATTAGGCGTTTTTCCAGCACGGGACGTTCCGCGTCGGACTTCTCGGCGATCATGCCCTGCACCCGCGCGAGCTTTTCCGCATAGAGGCTTCTCAAATCCTCGAAACTTTGATCCTCGGCCATGTACACATCTCCTGTTCGGTCCACCTGCCCGCCACGCGCCAGCACCTCGCCCGCCCGGAAGAGGGCCGCGGCAATATCCTCGCGGGCCTCGCGCGAAGCCTCCGCGGCAAGCGAGTGGTAGACAGTTCTGGTGTTGGCGATCTCCGCCAGCGTCCGCGTCAGGTCGGCCCCTACACGTTCCCGCTCGCGGGGCGCGCGGCCCTCGTCTTTCGCGGCATAGACCTCGCTGGTCCGGGCTGGGTAATGTACAACCCCGCGATCCACCCGGCGCGTGGCCTCCAGGCGCACACCGTACTTTTCCGCCTCCTCGACCATGGCGAGGCGGAAGTCGTCATAATTGAAGCGATGATTGCGCCCCAGAAAGAAGAACTCGCCTTCCTGTGAGCGGCGGTTAAGCACCAGATGCGCATGGGGGTGATTGCGGTCCTCATGCACCGCAATGATGTAATCGAAATGCCCCTCGTCGGTCTGGAAAAACCGCTCGGCCACATCCGTTGCGATGTCGCGCACATCCTCGCCGCGCGTGCCGATGGGGAAGGACATGAGCATGTGGGTGGTCTGGCCCAGCTTGGGCTTGAAGCCCGCATCCCACCGCTTGGCAAAGCGGTCGGTCAGGTCCTTGATGTCCCCCGCCTCGAGCTTCGCCTTGCCATCCAGAAACCCGCTGCTGTCCACGATATGGGTGGACTTGGTGGTGAGGTACTCGAGCTGGTTTGCGAGTTGCGATTTGGTATGCGTCCCCCCGCCCCGGATCGCCTTGAAGACCGCTGGCCGATGCCCGGCTGCCGCGCGCAAAAGCTGGGACTGCTTGGTCACGTGCAGACCTTGCATCGAGCCCCGGACGCGGCTCCAGCCATCCCGGAAGACCTCGCCCGTGACAGCATGGACGGCGTCATTCAGCCGCATGGGCAAACTCCCTCAGCGCGGCCGTGGCCTGCAGTTGCATCCCATCGCGACGGCGGCGCAGAAGCAGATCGATCTCGTCAGCAGAATCCAGGATGAACCGCGCCAGCCCGCGCATCTGCGCAAGGCGCAATTCGGTAAACTCCGAACCGGCCCCCTGCCCCTGCCGGTTGGCCTGCGTCATCTGCTTGGCGATCTGCGCGACCCCATTGCCGACCTCGTGCAGAGAGGCGCGGTAGCGCGCCATCTCTGCTGCCATCTGCGCGTCCGGGACAAACACGCCGCCTGCCGCCTGAATGAGCCGCCGCAACCCCTCGGCACGGCTCTCGATTCCGGCTGTCGCAAGGACCTCGTCTAGCGCCGCCAACTCCGCAGCCGTGACCTTCACACTCACAGCTAAGACCGGGATGGCGGCATCGGCCTGGCGCTCGGCATCAGCTTTCAGGACGTAGCGCACGGCCCGCGATGTGACCTCGAAACGCTCAGCCAGCTCAGACGTCGACACACCCTCCGCGGCCTCGCGGACGATCTGCATCTTCTCGATCTCTGTCAGGCGTTTTGTTCGGGACATGCGGAAGAAAGACCCCCTATTTCCTGCCACCTTCCACCAAGGCTGCCCCTACCTTACGATAATATACCAATCTGTCAATTATATACTTACGTCGCATTCAGGCTCAGGCAGCCTTGGTGTCCGATTCACGCCGCGGCCCGCAGGGACGCGGCTCTGCCGCCCTCACCACCGGGCGAACCCCCTGTCCTAGGGGTCCCGTCCACCAGCCCCGCCCGAGGGTCTGGCCGAACGCCAAGTGTTCGGTCGGAACCGCGGGCGGGCGCAAACCCCACCGACAGGGCGGACAGGCAGGGTCAAGGAGGGCCAGATTTGGGTCCCCAAATCTCTGCCGCAAAAACCGGGAGGCCCTGGCCGATAGGTTTTTACGGATGGCCCCCTTGAGGCTGACAGGCCGGTCTGTCGCGGCCTGATCATTCCGGGGGGAGTGCGTCCCTTGAACGCGCAGCGACCGGCACCAAGGATAGGTCGCTACCAGCGATCACCCGCGCCGGAACCGGCATCCTTGGAACAGGGATCGGGCCGCCCGGGGGGCGGCCCATCCTCGTCAGAGGATTTAGTCCTGGGGATCCTTCGCGCTCGGCGGGAACATCACCAGCTCCGAGACCGCGACCGGGAAGTCGAGCTTGAGGCTGAAGAACTCCGAGCCGTCCCCGTTTCGGGTGTTGCGGAACATCGCGCCCACGCGCTGAAAACGGGTGCGCTCTTGGCCATCGGTATCGGTGAACTTGACGGGGACGGTGGCGACGTAGTGGTTGGTCATTTGGGTTACTCCTTGTTGCGATGGGGATCACCCGGCACCGGGCAAGAGGCCCGGTCGCAAGCGCAAATGCGGAGGGTCCGCGGCTCCGCCGTGGAAGCCGTATTTGTGCTTGCCGAAGCGTGAGCTGAGGGCACGATTGGGCCGACCCCGTGCGATCCACATCAATGAGCAAAAAGGAGAGACCCGGATGAGCCTTGCCATCACGCAGCCGCCACCATCCGCGTCCGCGTCACGCCGAGCCTGGCCGGGGTGCTGACGGAGCCCGCCCGCGTGGATGCGATGTTCCGAAACACCACCCGAGGGACGCGCAAGTCTTCAGCCTCAAGTGCGACGTCTCGACCCCTCGCGTCTTGCCTCGCTGACGATGTGCGTGAGGTGCGCACCATCCCCAGCCCGTACCGATGCGGATGGGCCGCACGCTGACGGACCGGGTAGAGGGATAACGGTGCTGGCCGCCGCAGACTGCCGATCACGCATGACCAATCGCACGCGCCATGAGACATGACGAAAGGGCCGCGCCAAGCGCGACACCCTCTCTTCAATCCTGCGACGCCTTCTTCGTCGGGTCCGCAACCCGCATGACCGTCAGGCCTTTCGCTTCCGCCTTCTGCCCGAGATTCAGCGCGACCCCGTTGCCGCCGAAGAGAACAACCCCCGTCGCCGCGAACTTGTCGTCCAGCATTTCGTCGTTGCACTTGAACGGTGCCGCCCGCCCGTGCGCGGACCAGCGCGGATCGAAGCGCGCCTGCGCGATCCCGCGTGCCCGGGCCCACCGGGCCGCAATCATCTCCGCCCCGTGCTTGCCACCCTTGTGGCAGAGGAAGATCTCCTGGTTGCGGTTCTGCTTGATCCGTTCGCGAACCTTGTCGAGCGTGTTGAAGATCACATCGACATCGGTCCAGTCGGTCGCGCCTGAGACGATCAGGGGAACCCCCTCGACTTTCGACTTCGCGGCGGTTTCGCGGTCGTGCTGCTCCAGGAGCTGCCGCGCCTCGAAAACCGCCCCGGTCTCCTGCGCCCGGACGCTCGCGCGCGACCCGGCTGCCGGGATGAAGGCGTGGCCCGTCTCGATCTCGTAGCATTCCGCCGCAGCCTCGCTCATCACCTCGATGGCGCCGACAATCTCGCGCAGCTGCAGAAAGCGCGCCTGCGCCTCTTCGAGCGCGGTCTCGGCGATCTCCGATCCGTCGTGGGATTTTGCCAGCGCGCCGATCTTGTCGGCGGTGCGGTCGACCTCCTTGCCGAGCGCCACCTTGCGGCGCTGGAGGATCGTCGCGATCCCATGGGCCAGCGGTTCGATTTCTGCTTCAAGCCCGGTCCCGCGCAGCTGCCCGAGCAAAGCCTCGAAGCTCTCGCGGATGATGTGGTCGGTCAGGATCTGATCTGCCGGGATCGGCAGCTGCGCGTCCTTCTCGGTCAGTCCAAAAAGCTCGATGGTCTCGTAGGTGTTTGCGGTGTCGTAAGCCATGTCTGGTCTCCAGTGTTCGGTTCCAAGGCCACCACGTGAGTGTGGGGGCATGGCCGAATGCCTGGTTTCCGAATCTGCCCGGGTCAGGGACGGCGCAGCCGCCGGCTTGCCGGGCGCAAAAGTTTTCTGCGCGCAGCACCTGATGCACGCGCGCGCTCACGCACGGGACCGCCCCATGCCACAGGCTACGCCCTCGCCGAAAAGTTTTGCGATCCTTGACGCGGGCTGATTTGGGGGCCATCCGGAGGATATGCTTCCGCGCTCATGTGTGTGTGTTTTGACGGTAGGTTTGCCCGACCTGAGCAGGCAAACGGCCCGACCGGACGCGGGAGACGGATGAAGCGGCGGGATCGTTTTGGCCTCAGGCCAAAACAGACCAGAGCGCAATCCGGCGGAGCGGCCGGGGAGGGACGTGCTCGCGAGGCGGGCAAACCGGGGGCCTGGGTGCGACGCCGCGGTGAGGCCGCATGGCCGAATGCGCGACGGACCGAAGGGCCGTTCTCTCCCCTGCGACACGCGAAGCCGAGCTGGGGAGGCCGGAAGGCAAGTTAGCACTGCTTTCCTCAAGAAGACTGGGGGAATTCTGAGTTTCAGTTGTAGAGGTCAAAAGCGGAACTTCGCTGCGGGACGAACGAACTGGTAAGATGCGGACAAGGACGAAACCGCTCTCGCGGTATTGGTGCTTGTGGTGGGTGTTGCGTGCTGATGTGAACTGCATGGATTTTGCGAACTGACCAACCTGTCGGACGATTGAGGCCTTCTCAATCTGACGACAGGAGGTTTCAATGTCAGAGCAACATATCCCACCGCTGCGCCGCCGTTTTATTGAAGATATGCGGATCAAGGGGCTGCAGCCAAAAACCCAGACGATGTATTTGCGGGCGATGCGCGATTTTACAGGGTTTCTGGGGCATTCGCCGGATAGCGCGACACCCGAGGAATTGCGCGCGTTCCAGCTGGACATGAAGGAGAAGGGCGTCGGCGCACCGACCTTCAACAACCGGCTGACGGTTCTGAGTTTCTTCTACGCGACCACCTGCCCGCGTCCGGAGATGAAGCGGCACATGCGGTATCAGAGGGCGGCGAAGAAGATCCCGGTTGTGCTCAGCGCCGAGGAGGTCACCCGCATTCTCGAAGCGGCACCTGGACCGGGGCTGAGATACCGGGCTGCCTTCAGCGTGGCCTACGGTGGCGGGCTCCGAGCGAGCGAGGTCACACATCTCAAGATCGGCGACATCGACAGCGACCGGATGCTGATCCGCATCGACCAAGGCAAGGGCCGCAAGGATCGCCACGTGATGCTGTCGCCGAGCCTGCTTGTGCTGCTGCGCGATTATTACCGCGAAGCACGGCCAGCGGGCTGGTTGTTCCCGGGCCGCAACCGGGTCGACCCGATCTCGACGCGGCAGTTCAACCGGGCCTTCGGAGTGGCCTGTGATTTTGCAGAGATCAAGAAGCGGGTCTCGCCCCATACGCTGCGACACAGCTTTGCCACGCATCTGCTGGAGGGAGGGACGGATATCAGGGTGATCCAGGTGCTGCTGGGCCATGCCAAGCTGGAGACCACAACGATTTATACCAAGGTGGCGATCAAGACGATCCGGGATGTGACCAGCCCGCTCGACCTGCTGGTGCGACGGGAGGCCGGTGCCGGATAGACCCCGGATCCGATGCCTCGTCCCAGACTGGAGGTCGCGGATATCTTCCGCGATCATGGGCCGGCCTATCGCCGCGAACATGCCGGACACCTGAACCTTCCACAGTTGAAGGTCATGTCCGCGATTGAGAACTGCCGCACCGCCGCTCTCGGCGGGCATGTCGCTGCCTGCACAGAGTGCGATCACCAGCACATTGCATACAACTCCTGCCGCAATCGGCACTGCCCGAAGTGTCAGGGAGCAACCGCAAAAGACTGGATGCAGGCGCGCATCGAAGACCTTCTGCCGGTTGAATACTTCCATGTGGTGTTCACGCTGCCGGCCCAGATTGCGGACATTGCCTTCCAGAACAAGGCGGAGGTCTATGGTCTGTTGTTCAAGGCATCCGCGCAGACTCTGCTGACCATTGCGGCCGATCCAAAACACCTTGGTGCGCGGATCGGTATGACCTCGGTCTTGCATACCTGGGGCTCGGCGATGACGCACCACCCGCATGTGCATGTCATTGTGCCGGGTGGCGGGCTGTCGCCGGACGGGTCCCGCTGGGTCGCCTGTCGCCCGGGGTTCTTCCTGCCGGTGAAGGTCCTGTCGCAGCTGTTCCGGCGTTTGTTCCTCGAAGGGCTGATCAGACTGCACCAAACGGGCAAGCTGGCCTTCTTCGGGGAACTGGCCGGACTGGCCGATCCCGATGCCTTCGCCTCCCATCTCGCGCCGCTGCGCAAAGCCAGCTGGGTTGTTTATGCCAAGCCACCCTTCGGCGGGCCAGAGGCGGTGCTGGCCTATCTGAGCCGATACACCCACCGGGTCGCGATCTCGAACCACCGCCTCGTCAGCGCGGATGCCGAGACCGTCGCGTTCCGATGGAAAGACTACCGCATCAAGCGCGGCGACCGGATGAAGGTCATGCGCCTGCCCACGGGCGAGTTCATCCGGCGGTTCCTGATCCATGTCCTGCCATCTGGCTTCCATCGCATCCGCCACACAGGGTTCCTGGCCAATGGAATCCGTCGTGACCGGATCGCGGAGATCAGGCGTTTGCTCAATACAGAACCAAAACCCGGCCAAACGCCAGTCGAGGGGGAAAGTGACAACCCCGCAGGTCTTGATGCCCATCAGCCTTGCCCAAAGTGCGACGGCGCCATGATCGTCATCGAGACCTTCACACGGGGCCAAACACCCAGATCCCGCGCACCGCCACGGGAGAACGCCGCATGATACGACGCAAAAACCCGGCGCTTTCCTGTGCAAACACCGGACCAGTCAGTGCGGCCACCTCACCAGACCCCGCGTTGCACCAGGCCAGTAGCGGCAGGACGGAGCACTGGTCGGCCGTGTCCTGTTGGGAAAACCGACTTATCTGCGCGGCCTGTCATCACAATGTGGTTCGCTCTGCTCCTCAGGCGATGCAGCCGTAACGCTCAATCCCCATAGCTCCGAGATCCGCCCGCGCTTTCCTCCTTGTCAGATTTGTCGCCGCTGCAGCTCACGCTGACAGCAGCCACAAACCTTAGACAAAGGGTGCATTCGCTGCGGCTGCCCGAAGGACTGCTTTCCGCGAATGCCAAAACAGTCGTTATTAGATCTATTGAGAAATGATCGCGGACCAATCGGCAAACCACGACCGAAGAAGCGCAGCAAGCCACCAAGATAACCAGAGTGCTGCGAGCTGGAGCACAAGACCGAATGCAACGATTCTTCGGAAAGTGACGTTCTTCCCGCGCCATGCAATCAAGAGGCGAGCAATGGTATTTGCGCTCAGCGCAGCAGCCAGCGGCAGCGCTCCATCAACGGCCGAGATTTGCCCTGCGGCTACAAGCGAAGCAAGTGCGACAGTTGCGGAATTTGTGCTAACCAGTCCGGCAAGTGCGACAGTCGCGAGCACTGCTGTATTCCCGAACACATCATTGAGCGTCGCAGAGGTTAGCATGACAACCGCAACGATGAGCGCGAAACCGGCTGCTGCTTTGATCGAGAAGACCTGCGAGGGCAGTTCCAGCACTGCTGGCTCTACTTTTCGGCGCAAGGCTAGAAAGAAAATCGCAGCACCGTGAAGTGCGGCTGCGACACCCGCACCAAACAACAAAGGAAGACCCATTGTAAACATGGCAGGGCTCAGTGCCAGCAAGATAATTCCGATCTGGATAAGTGACGATACCGATGAAAGCGTCGCCCCCGCAGCGGCGCTTCGGGCGTCCTCCGGCTTTTCGGTGGCGCGTTGACCAAGTGCTACAATTGTCGATGTGCTTGACACGAAGCCGGACAGGAACCCGCTGATCGGCAAGCCGAGGCGCGCCCCGATGACGCGTGTTGCAATGTGACCCGCTGCGCCAATCAGCATAATGACGACAACGATGATGAAAAGGTTGCGTGGATTGAGTGCACCGCCGGGACCGATCTCTAGGCTGGGCAGGATTGGGAGGATCACTAGGATCGACACACCAAGGATGAGACCGTCCCGCAGCTCAGCGGCCGTCAGAATCGAGCGGCTGAATCCCTGCAACATCTCACGCGCTGCAAGCAATGACGCGATGACCACAGCAGCACCTGCCGCAAGCATTGTCTTTTCCGTTGCGAAGCCCCCGAGAAGTACGACAGAAACGAGCGCCAGACTGGTCGTAAGGCCAATATTCGGGTCAGATTGTTGGGCAACCGATACGATCCGAATGATCGCAACAGTAGCTACAGCGACCATCAGCAGGGGAACACCACCCGTCATCATACTGATTGCGCCAATAAGTGATGCCAAAGCGAAAGTCCGAACACCTGTCGATGCACCCTCGCTTGGTTTGTGAGTGCTGCGTTCACGTTCAATGCCGATCAGGAGCCCAATTCCGAGGGCTTCGATCAATACATAGAATGCCTCCGGATCTGTTTCCATCAAAGAACCCTGACTGTCGGTTTCCTGCGTCGCAGCACGAACCAACAGGCTTGAACTGAACGATCTATTTTGTTACATGTAACAAGAAAGGAACTGCTATGCCAACCCCTGTTTCTCAACGTGTCAAGAAGCGCCGCGATGTCTTGCGAGCCGCCGGTCTGCGTCCTGTTCAAATCTGGGTGCCAGATACCCGCCGCCCCGGTTTCGAAACCGAGTGTCGCCGTCAGGCGGCGCTTGTAGCCCAAGCAGATCGCGCCGACGTCGGCTTGAACGGCTTCATAGATGCCGCCTTGATTGATATGGACGGATGGGATTGAGACGCGGTGAATTGGTGACGGTCGCCCTTCAAGGCGACCACGGAAAGCCGCATCCCGCGCTTGTGATTCAGTCCGACCGGTTTCCGGACACGGCCACCACGACCATCCTTATGGTGACGTCCACGCTCGTCAATGCGCCGCTGATCCGGCTGACGGTTGAGCCCGCGTCGGAAAATGGATTGCGCGCCACGTCGCAAATCATGATCGACAAAGCCATGACTGTCCGAACGGACAAACTTCGGGAGGCTTTCGGCCAGCTCGATGATACCGTTATGCTCGAAGTAAATCGGGCGCTGGCGCTGTTTCTGGGTGTGACGGGGTAATGGGAGAGATAGCGCCCGACCGCCCCTATATTGCGGGAAAGGCGCGGGCAACGGAGACGACCAAGATGGACACCGATGGTGCTTATCGTCGAAATGGGACCGAGTAGCGATGCAGCAATAGAGGCAACGAAGCCATTCCTGAGGTCAGGGGAATGAGAAATCCCGTCTCATCGAGTTGACCTGAGAGCATTTGCTTGGGGTTTTACACGATAGACGGTCTTGACGAGCACAGCACCCATATTCGGAGTGGGATCAGTGAGAATGACAATCCTCAGGCCGTCGCGTTCTCTCCATACGACACCTATCCCGTCCTGACCATCTGGCCGGACTGGATTGAGAAGTACTCTTTCAAAATTCTCCTGAGTTATACCGTCGTCAGCCATACGTGCCTGAGCATGGCGGCTAACGGCAACATTGCCCAAACCTTTGACGTCCGCATAGTAGTGTTTCATCGACCTCCTGCGCTTTCCGGCTGCCCCGCTCGAAGGCCCAATGCGCCTTCGAGCAAAGCCCGTTTTCATTGATGGATCATCGTCAGATGCCCGCCGAACCGATTGGCCAGTTCGCCGATCGTCTCCGCGCCCTTCAGTGCTTCCAACGCAATCTTGGCCTTGAGCGCCGGATGATGTTGCTTCCGTTTCGACCTCTTCAATTTCTTTCGCGTTGAAGATTGGTAGACCACAAATCGCAGCTTACGTCAGCGTCCCGTTTCCGGTGAGTAGCTGAGAAGACGCCTCTATTGTGAAACGACGCGCATCAGTTGTCTTCACTTTCCTCTTCGGTTGCATCGTCTTCCTCGTCGTCAGTTTCCTGATCCTCGTCGGTATCCGACCCTTCGATTGCAGCAGGCTCACTAATGGAACCATCTGCGTTGTCATCGCCTGTAAGGAAAAACCATCCGCCGAGCACGATGATGGCCACGGCTCCGACGATGATCCAGATTTTGTTATTTCCCAATTGCCACACTCCTCGTAGCTAAACCCATCAAGTGTAAAAAATAGCGCACTACGCCGCCTCTTTTTGGAAGCAGTTTACGTATGCGGTTAGTCGAAAAACTCCGAGAAGATCGATTTTTTCCTTCTCCGCTTGTCGTACCTCTCGTCGTAGCGATCATCGTCATCCCGACCACGGCGATGGTCATCATCACCTTTCAACAAGGCTGATGCCATTCCCATGAGACCGCCGCCGTCTCCACGCCGGTCAGGGCTGTTTCGGGTATCCATATCCCGCGGTGGCGGTACTGGTGCGGTGGAGCGCTCGATGATCTTGTCGAGTTCGCCCCGATCAAGCCAGACGCCCCGACATGACTGGCAGTAGTCGATTTCTACGCCGCTTCGGTCCGACATCGACAGGCCGGTATGGCAGACGGGGCACAACATGGCCGAGACAGTTTCTTGAGTTCGCATGATGGTTTATCCTTCCTGCCGCTGGCCGAACAAGCTCAGCAGCATTTGAAACAGGTTGATGAGATTGAGATAAAGGGAGAGCGCCCCCATTATCTGAAGTTTGCCGAGGTTTGCTTGGGTAGCGACGCCACCTTGCTCACAATGTGCCAGGTACTCGTTCCGCAGGCGTTGCATGTCCGATGCTGTGAGGCCGGTAAAGACAATCACCCCGATCACAGAGACGGCCATTGCCAGTGCACCCGATGCTAGGAACAGGTTGACGATAGAGGCACCGATGACGCCGATCAGGCCGATCATCAGGAAACTGCCCCACCCGGACAGATCGCGTTTCGTCGTGTAGCCCCACAGCGCCATTGTCAGAAAAATGATGGACGCGCTCAGGAATGCCTGAACGATGCTTGTGCCTGTGAAAACCAGCAGCGCGCTGGCGAGCGACACGCCCATGAGGGCCGCGAATCCCCAGAAGAGACCTTGCAGAGCACCTACGGAAAGTCGCTCAAAACGGAAAGACGCGAACATCACCAACGCCAGTGGCGCGAAGATTGCGACCCACTTGAGAGGTGTTCCAAAGATGAGCGCCGTGACAGGCGCAACATTTGCCACAGCAAAGGCCACCAGTGCCGATAGCACCAGCCCGCCGCCCATATAGGCAAATACGCCTGTCAGGTACTTGCGCAATCCGACATCGTACTGAAGCCCTTCGGGAGATACATAGTCGCGTGGTTGAACAGTTTTTTCCATCAATAACTCCTTCGGTGTGATCCCAAAGGATAGCGGCTTTCTGATGCTTGGATGACAAGCATCGGTGGGTCCACTCCCCTTCGGGGGAGCGATCCGACATCACGGCAGATGTATCTGATACATCATCCGTCAGAGGGGCCCGGCTCGCACACTTGAAGTGGTTGTAGCCCAGATCATTTTCAATAGCTCTTGCGCCTCGTTCGGCAGATATTTGCGCACTTTCCCTAGGATGACACTGCGCTGTCATATGACGTGGGTTACCAACCAAAGAGGCCCCAGATAAAGAGCAAGCCCGAGCAAGATAAACAGCCCGTCGCGGGCCAACATACCAAACGCGAGAAGAGCAACGGCACCCCCGACCAACGAGGATGAAAACGGGACGAATTCCAGAAATGGCATGATGAGGCCGGACAAAACACACAGAGTTTGGGGGATGAAGATCAGCGGACGATGCACAAAGGCCGTCAGTCTGGCGTATGTATGCGCATCCAGCCACGCCATCGCAGGGCGAAGCCGTATGAACACAGACCGTACGCGGGCACCATTTGTTTTGCGCCTTAAAAGCCACCTTGGCAGCCAGAGCCGGTCACGGCGCAACAGCATCTGCACAGACACCAGAAAGATGAGCATTCCCATCATAGCTGAAAACAGAGGGATGCCGCTGAGCGGCGTGGCGACGGCAATCGCCGGGATCAGCAAAACGGGTGTAAAGCTGGCATGGCCGACTGCCTGCACCAAATCATCAACACCGACTTGTTCGCGATCCGTCGCCGCAACGATGCGGTCCACGATCCCGACCAAGACTGCCGTTTGTTCTGACACGATTTTTCCTTGTAGAGAGTTTCCAATGTGCAATCGACAAATCTGTTCGTGCGGGTTTTCACTCTGCACGACATTCTGATCGGCACATCGGTAGGTGATTATGAGCATGCACTGGCTATGAGGTCGCTCCGGTCGAGAAAAGGAAGACCATATAGGCGGCATAGGCTGTCAACATGAGCACACCCCACGTCCGCCCGATCGAGCGGGTTGCGAACAAAAGCCCCAGCAAAAGCAGACTTGCCGCGACCATGATGGGGGTATCAATCTCGCGGAACCGTGCGGCCACATCCATCGGCTGGATCACAACCGTGATGCCAAGGATGGCGAGGATATTGAATATGTTGGACCCGATCACGTTACCCAGAACGACGTCGGACTGCCGTTTGATCGCAGCCACGACAGCTGTGGCAAGCTCTGGCAGAGATGTCCCGATTGCAACCAGCGACAATCCGATCACAGCATCCGAGACGCCGTAGGCGCGTGCAATCGAAACCGAGCCCTGAACCAACAAGTCAGCCCCGAACACAAGGGCCGCGATACCAGCGACCACGAAAAGCGGAGCCTGCCAAGGGCGGGTTATCGGGATATCTTCGAATGCTTCGGCCTCATGCGCGAAGGTTTGGGATTGCCGGTTTCGCCGTTCCAGCCAGTACGTCGAGACCAGATAGGCCGCGAGAACCGCGAGCATTACGGTCCCGTGCAAGCGGCTGATCACGTCTGCCTGAACAAGCCCTAGAGTGGCCAAAGCCACAAGCGTGGCAACAAACGCTTCACGCAACGCGCCACGATCCCAACCCGTGACCGGCGTGATTGCAGCAGCTATACCAATAATGAGCAGTATGTTCGCGATGTTCGATCCAACCACATTGCCAAGGGCAATTTCCGGAGCGCCATCCAATGCGGCATTGACCGAAACCAGAAGCTCGGGCGTCGAGGTTCCAAAGCCGACGATCACCAGTCCGATCAGAAGTTTAGATATGCCAAAACGCTCGGCGATGGCTACGGCACCACGCACAAGTCCCTCACCCCCCACAAACAAAAGAACAAGGCCCACCGCGACAAGAAGAAGATCGTATCCCATTTTTTATTCCAGATTGAGTGCCAAAGGATTGGCGATAATGTGAGGTGCAGACGTGGCTGGTGGTTTTATCAGCCGGAGTTAGTGCAGAGGCCGATAGGCCCGCCACGCGGATGGGCAGATTATGATCAATTACATTCAGTGCTATCGGTTGTGTCATCTGGAAGCTGCGTATTGCACGAAATCCCGCGTCCAATGTCAGTGTCTTCCAGAATGGCCGCGTCGAAAACAGCCGCTTTAAGGATGGTATTCTCGAACGACACATTGATAAGCCGCGCGCCGACGAAGCTCGCCCCTGTCAAATTGGCCGATGCGAAAGAGACATTTTCAAGTGTTGCGTCATCAAAGAGTGCGATGTTGAGGTTTGCCCCCGAGAAATCGACGTCGCGAATTGTGGATTCCGAAAGGTCGACACCGGTCAACCGGCGACCTGACAGGTCCAGCCCCTCGACGACGCAGCCACTACACCGTCCAAGCATGCGCAACTGCTCGGGTTCGGCGACGTCTTGTGCTATTGCCGCACTTGAAAGCAGTAGCCCGAGGCCAACAAGGAAGCCTAAGCCTGCGGAGGGTGTCGTATGCCGGTCCAATGAAGTGGTCCTTTTTGGAGTGCCCTCGAGCTTGCGATAAGCGCCCCAGTTGAACCCGTGTTTCTGATGTAGACAATTAGCCGAAGTGTAGCTTCCTGTTGGATAATCATTTTCTTCGCGTTCCAGCGTATCCCGATAGTGCTGATATTTTACAGTCGACTGAATGCTGCATTATTTGGGCGCTTTCATAAAAGACATCTAATTTCAGGCATGTAAGCAGCGGCAAGTCGTTTACAATAGCGGTCCTGTTGGCAGATTATGAGGGAGAGCTACCTCAAGCGCTAAAGCGCCAATAGGCGACTTCAGTTGCCTTATCACATTGTCTTATCCTCTACGGCTGACCAGTAATTTGTCGATCCGTCTTCCATCCAGATCAACAACCTCGATGGTCATACTTTCGAACGCGACCTGTTCGCCCAGTGCAGGCAGATGGCCTGTCTGTTCCAGAACAAGGCCAGCGACAGTTTCAAAGTCGCGGTCGGGATCAATTTCTATCGAGAAGTGCTCCGCAAACTCGTCCACAGGCATCCAGCCCGCGACAAGGTACGACCCATCCGCCCGCTTGACCATCTTGGGCTCGTCCTCGCCTTCATCGGGAAATTCTCCTGCAATGGCTTCGAGAATGTTCATCGGAGTGACGATCCCGACGAAATGTCCGAATTCATCGTAGACTAGCACCATATGGGCCGGTGCGTTGCGCAGGCGGTCAATGACGAGCAACGCGCTTTGCCCTTCCTGAACAATTGGTGCCCCGCGCAATAAGGCACGCAGACTCAAGGGGCCATCATTCAAAACGGGACCAAGAAGATCACGCGTCGTCAATACCCCGATGATATTGTCGATATCCCCCTCCCAGACCGGCAATCGGGAACGGCTAACATCTTTCAAGTCCTGCAGAATTTGTGACTTTGAGTCACAAATTTCCAAGGTTTCCACTTCCAGCCGGGGTGTCATCAGGCCACGCGCGGTCCGGTCCGCGATGCGCATAACACCCGCAATCATCTGACTTTCGGCGGGGTTCATCACGCCTGCGCTTTCGGCCTCTGCGATGATAAGGCGGACTTCGTCATCGCTGACTGTTGCGGATTGCTTGCCCGATTGGCCCAGAAGGGTCAGGATGACCTTGCCAGATCGGTCAAGCAACCAGATCAACGGGGCTGCCACCCGTGCGACAGCATGCATCATGGGGGCCATACGTGCCGCGACCTGCTCCGGCGCGCGCAGTGCAATCTGCTTGGGGACGAGTTCACCGACGATCAAAGAAAGGTAAGTGATCGCTATGACCACGGTCCCGACCCCTATTGGTTGCGCCCAAGCGGTAGGCATGCCCACCTCTGCCAGTGTTGCTGACAGACGTGCGCCCAGCGTGGCACCCGAAAAGGCACCGGCCAAAACGCCCACCAGAGTAATACCGATCTGAACGCTTGACAGAAACTTGCCGGGATCTGCTGCAAGCCTGATCGCCGTTGCTGCACCTTTGCTGCCTTTGTCCGCCAGTAATTTCAGCCGTGCAGGCCGGGCCGAGACGATGGCCAGTTCGGACATTGCAAGAAGACCGTTAATCAGCGTCAACAGAACGACGATAGTGATTTCGAAATACATTTTTTCCAACTTTTGCCGGTGCTGCGGCTGATTATTTGATGTGTGGTTTGGCAGGGAGGAGGGTGTAATTACGCCGTCCGCTAAATAAAACAGGATCAGTTACGAAAAACCCGCAGAAGGCTCGCACCGGCGTCCCAAAGATCAAAAGCCCTGGCGTAGTAGTGTTCGCGCGCCACGAAAGGCTTCTCGCCAGCGCCGTCAAGTTCCACTTCGATGGTGTCAATCAGGCGCAAAAGACGGCGACGGTGTATGCCCAGACGGCTTTGAACAGGGTCTGCAAGAATGCCCACAAACGCCGCAAAGATCGATCCAAGCATAACAAGCACCGCAAGCGTGGCTACCACCAGCCAGGGCGACGTATCGGTTGCAAAGACACCATACCAAGCACCGCCGATTGTTTGCCCAAGCGGAAAATTGGCAATTGCTGTGGTATGTGCCATCGCTTCTGCAACACCCGGTGCCATCGATATCATCCCTGGTGTCAATGCCTGAAAGACGACGGCCCCTGTCAGGAGCGTAAACAGTACGGTTGTAATCTCGGACACAGCAGATCGCGTCCCTGCATATTCTGACACCGCGCCCAGCACGCGATGGCTCAGGGCTCGTGCATCATCTGCATTTTCGCACCGACGAAGTGTTTCGCGGAATTGAGGTGCAGCAAGGACAGCATGTTCCAGTGTCGTTTGATCGAAAGCGGTTTTACCAGCAGTGACCGGCAGACCAAGCAGGTCGGCGATGATGCAGGTTTCGACCCTTCTCGCGACTGACGTGCGTAATAAAATACGACGACGGGCCAGCCAAGCCCCCCCACGACGCAACCCGAGGCGATTGCAGAGATAAGCGACGATGCGGGTCAGCACGAAAACCGGCGACAAAATAATATTCACTGGAGCCCGAAAAATATCCCAGCCCAGTGCATTGCGATGAAGGCGTAGAGTTCCCCTCCAGCTGAAATGCTCAGCCACGAAAGGGTCAACGGCGTGCCGGAGTGTCTGGATGTAATCTGGTAAGTCGAGCGTCTCAGGTGTTCTGGGTGCGGCCTCAGTCGGCGATGATGTGATCATGATGGTGACACACCATCTCCTTTTTATCTAATATAGAGCGCTGTTAACTCTGTCATTTAAGATGTGTCACGCTCATATGATTGCAAGTATACCGATAGCCTGATCTCCACAGATTTTTTGTATCAGGCGCTTTCTTGCCGTCTCAGTACAGAATTGGAATACGTCTTCAGCTCAACTTGAAACCATTTCGTTTTCCAGCAAACACTGAGCGTGAACTTCAGGCGTACGATGGCCTATTTTTCTTCCAGCACTTCCCCGAGTAGAAGGAACGGGTCAATTCCGCGTTGTTCGGCGCTTGCGCGCACCGCGTTCTGCAAAACGGCGCTTTGCGCCAGCATTTGCCGAAAGCGGGCAACATCCAACACTAGCAGCGTGGAGGGCGCGATGGCCCGGACTTCTGCACGACGGGCATTTCTTGTCAAAGCGGCGACTTGTCCAAACATATCTCCCCTGCCCAAACGCCACGATTGCCCCAAACTTTCAAGCTCAACAGCGCCCGAGGCGATGAAGTAGACGTTCTTCACCTCGTTATTCTTATGAACAATGACATTGCCTGCGTTGACGTATTGGGTACGCAATGCCCGACCCAGTTTTCTGAGGGCGGCTTCATCGAGGTCAGCAAACAGGGGAAACAGCTTGATGAGCTCTTTCCGCTTCAACGCGATATCAAGTGTCGGCCGCCCCTCTGCGGCTGTTCGCCGTACCGCGAGGCCTTGCATCAAGGTTGCATAAACCTCAGCTCCGATTAGGCCGTCTTCTCGCATGGCTGCATATTCCCGCTCTTCCAGTCGAAGCGACGTGCGCCGGATGAAACGCCGTTCCAGTTCCTCGGCATAGCCCGGATACTGCAATCTCAGGCCCTCCAGCGCTGTTTCAACTGTTTCGATCCGCCGCGCGAGGAGTTCGTGAAGGAGGTCTGCCACACGTCTGCCGTGAATGCGACGAATGCGTCCGTCGATGAATGCATCCAGATCGCGCATGATCAGCCTTTGCGACAGCAACAGCTCGAAGCGATCAGACGTCATGCGTACCAAAGGCGCAGAAAGGCCCAATCTGTTGTGCAACGCCACAACCGTCCTGAACGCGCGACCATAGGCAACCGACCGGCGGGCGGCCTGCTGATATCCGCTGCGCCCGCCTGCCCGTGCAGCCTCGATAAGCCGATCAGCGTCGGACAGGATCTGTTCAGCCATTCGCGCCGAAATTGTCCGTTCCCTGACCCGCGCGAGGATTGTGTCACGCTCGAACCCTGCAAGGGCGATAAGCCCCAAAGTGATCCGGTCGCGATCAAGGATTTCATCGCTGTCTTCGGCTGTTCTGACCGCCGCTTCCAGTCTTTCGCCGAAAACCTTTGCTTCGGCGCGCACGATATCATGCGTGAGTGCGTAATCCTCGGTGGTGCGTGCAATATCTTCGCGCACGGTTTGGAGGGCTACCGCAACCACCTGCCGCGACATCGCCTCGTCGATAGGTGACAGGCGGTCCAGACCCATCCAGCCAATAACGGACCGCAGCGTGGTGCCCTGCACGATCAGCGTGAAAAGCGTAAAACCAGTTGCAAGGATACCGACGAGGCGTTTGACCTCGACAGGAACACGGAAACTTTCCGTGACGGCCAGCGCAAGCGCAAGTGTGACCGCGCCACGCAGCCCGCCCCAAAGAATTGCCACACGGTAGGGACGTTCAACTGGCGGTGAGAGTCGCAAGATCGCCAGTAACGGCAGAAGTCCGAACAAAATTACGGCCCGTGCCGCAATCGCGGCAACAATAACCACACCGATTAGAATGAAATCGCTTACTCTGACATCTTCCAGTAGTCGCGGAATAAGGAGCGCGGCAAGAATGAAGATCAATGCACCAGCCCAGTGGGCCAGCAGATCCCAGACTTCGCGCAGGTTGGCCCAGGCTTGGGGTGGAAGACGTCCGGGACCACTCAAGTTCAAGGTCAACCCTGCAGCGACAACAGCAATCACGCCAGACGCGCCGATACTTTGTTCCGCGCCAATATAGGCGAGATACGGGAGAGCGACCGATACCGAAATAAGTGCAAGTTCATGCGCGTGAAAAGACGCCATTATCCAGATCGCAACGCGCGCGGCCAGCCAGCCAGTGAGTGCGCCTCCGGCGATCAAAACCGGAAAGCGGGCCAGAGCATCGCTCAATTCCGGGTTGGGTACACCCAGCATAACAAACCCCATGAACAGCCCAAAAAGTGCGATAGCGGCAGCATCGTTCAAAAGGCTTTCGCCTTCAATGATCCGCGCAAGCCTGCGGGGTGCCGAAATTGAGCGGAAGATCGAGACAACAGCAGACGGGTCGGTCGTTGATACAATGGCACCTATCAAAAGGCATGCGGCCAAAGGTAGGGTAGTGGCCCACGACAACGCATAACCGACGCTGAGTGTGGCAACGACCACTGCGACAACCGCCAACACCATGATTGGAACCCAGTCATCAAGCATCCGGCGCAAGTTCATGCCCAATGTCGCCTGAAATAGAAGCGTCGGTAGAAAGACATAAAGAAAGACGTTGGATCTGATCGGCAGGCCAAGGATGGCCTCGGCCACAGGATTGAGCGCATCGGTCAAATCCGTGCGCAAAAAGAAGATCGCGCCTTACGCGATAATGATTCCTAGGCCTGCCAGAATGGCGCTGTAGGGAAGCCTCAGACGGGCCGCAAGCGGCTCCGCCGCACCGATGACAAGAAAAAGCGATGCGATAACCGCCGTGATCAGAACTATATCCATAAAGCAGGAGTATCTGAAATTTAACATGTCAGAAACTGTTCTAGCACTGCGGTGTTTTTCGTAGAATATTTCCCCAAGCAAGAATGGAGCTATTACCAAAAACGGCCACTTTTTGGAGCGCTGGCAAAAGCCCTCGTTTCAAATTGCCACAAAACCTGTTCAAACCCTATAAGTTGTTGAAGGTTTTTGCCCCCGTCGTGTTAGCGGACTTTCGAACTCGATGCAGCATCTGTTGCTTTGGGCTCTTCGGTTGCATTAGCTGCGGGCGACACGAACGGCTGCAATGTACGCCGGGTTCATTCAACCACACCAGTACAGAAAAAGGGGAACCGTGATCCCACGGCTCCCCTTTCGGTTCAGATCGTCTCCCCCTCGCGCGCCGATTAGGCGACCAAGGAGAGCCCCGCGCCCGCGTCCTGCGGCTGCTCACCGCTGTCGATGAACGGGATGATCGAGAAGGTCTGCCCGCCGCGCTGTTCTTCGTTCTGCACGGCGTTGACGCGCAGGTCGCCATCGGGCGTGTTGATCAGCAGCGACAGGTAGTCATTGCCCGTGCGGCTGCTTTTCGCCATCCAGGCCGAGCCGACGCGGATCGGTGTGCCCCGGGGCGAGCTGACCTCGATCCGGTAATCGGGGTGGGTCTCCTCGGATTTGTAGCTGTTCTCGATCAGCATGAACTCCAGATCGAACATCA